>ERZ651768.81-NODE-81-length-68645-cov-4.798915_pt1 | contig 68645 bp, 62 predicted proteins | sample MGYA00514754_ERZ651768 | MGnify/ENA metagenome assembly ERZ651768
CCGCTGTAATTCAGTTATAGCTTGAAGTGCCCGAGGCGGGACTCGAACCCGCACGTCCTAAGACAGGGGATTTTAAGTCCCCGGCGTCTGCCAATTCCGCCACCCGGGCGTGTAATCGTAAACCCAAATTTATCAGTCATTTACAGCGCTTTCTGGCGTCCCATCAAACTCCGAAATTCAGCCCAGTTTTGCCAATTGTCCCATAAGATGTCCCACCCTGAAGCACGCAGCGGAAACTCTACGTTAATGCTGGCGGCCCTCAGTTCCTGAGCACCGCAGTCACCGCCTCGAAGAACGCACTCCGATGGCGCTCGAACTCCCGTCCAGTCGGCTGCGGCCAGGTGCTGTGGATAACGATGACGAGCTCCTCGGCGGGGTCGATGTGAATCGACTGGCCGTAGATCCCGATGGCGTCGTAGACACCGCTGCCGCGCAGCCACCAGAGATAGCCGTAGCCCTGGTTCGCGCGCGATGGCGTCGTTGATTCCGCCATCCAGCCGTCCGGAAGGACCGGGGTCCCGTTCCGCAGCCGACCGTCGCGCATAGCGAACAGCCCAATCCGACCATAGTCGCGCAGCGTAGCGCTGAGACAACAACCTGCGTGCTCGGCTCCACCCGGCGTCAGCAGCAACCAGTTGGCGTCATGTTCCATGCCAAAGGGGCGCCATATCTTGTGTTCCAGATAGGTTGAGAGGTTGTTGCCGATAGCCGCCCGCAGCACGGCTCCAAGGAGGTTGGCTTCGGCGGTGTTGTAGTTGAAGACTCGGCCGGGCGGAGAAACACGCGGCTTCTTCCGTAGGTAGCGCAGACGGTTGAGGGCGCTGCCGCCGGTGCTAGCGATATCGGATTGGGGGTCCGTGTAGTCTTCGACCCACGCGACGCCGGAGGCCATCTGGATCGCGTCCCGGATGCTCACTTTCCCGTAGGCGGACCCGGCAAGGAGGGGCAGATAGTCGGTAACTGTCGCATCGAGGCTCTGGATGTAACCGTCGCGCACAGCAGCGCCGATGAGCATTGAGACCACGGACTTTGCGACGGAGAACGAGTACCAGCGCGTCTCCGGTGTGTTACCCCGAGCGTAGCGCTCGACGACCACTTTGCCCCGTTTGATGACCAGAAGCCCGACAAGGTGATTGTGCTTAAAGAACTGATCGACGTCAAAGGTGGCGCCCGAGACCTCGTAGCGCAGACCTGTCAGCTCGATCCAGTTGCTCGGCAACGGGTACGGGCGTCCGCTGGCCGTGACCGGCCGTGTTGGGTAAATCCTGTCGATGTTCCGGTACCCACGGAGCTGCTGCTCAGGCGTCCAGTTCAGAACGTTCTCGAGGACGCCGAAACCGGACCAGTCTTCGGCCTCCGCCGCGGGCGGGGCCGGCAGCGCGGCATTGGCAACGAACTCGCGGGGTTCAGAGCAGGAGCTCACGATCATGACGGAAAAAGCGACCGCGACTGCACGTCTCAATGTTCTTCCTACCCTCCGTCTTTCTACGTGTCCCATCTTGAGGCACGGTGCTGGAAACTCTACGCCGGTGGTGACCGTCGGAACGGTTTAGGCTGGGGCAATTCGACCCGCTGGACCCCGGTGATATCGAGACTGAATCCTACCCGTTCAATAATGCTCGCCAGTTCGGCACTTGTGTAGTCGTCGATCTGCATTCCGGGCGGCCGGATGAACGTCGACTCGATAACGCCGCGCCTGTGATAAATGAATTTTCGGTAGGCTAACCCTATCTTCGGTTGGAACTCGTACCGAATCAAAGGGATGTAGTGATCGAAAATGGCAGCGGCCCGTTCAGGGTCCCCTCCCCTGAAGGTCTCGTACACCTCCAGCAGCACCTCGGGAAACGCGAATCCGGTCATTATTCCGCGCGAGCCTCGCTGAAGCTCTTCCAGGAAGTAGACGCCTCCAAGACCGCCGAAGATCCCGATGGACCCGGGTGCCAACTTCTGGATACGGCTCATCTTGCTGAGAACCGGGTAATCCTCAAGCTTGATGTAGCTAACACCGTCAATTTCGTTGGCCATTCGGGCGATAAGTTCGGCCGACAGGCTGGTCTGGAAAGACTCTGGAAAGTCGTGAATCGCAACCGGGATCTCAAGAGCATCCGCAACCGACGCGTAATAGTCGTAAATGACCTGGTCGTTCTGGACGCCGATAGGAGCGACGAAAACACCGGCCGCCCCAAGCTCCTGTGCCTCCCGGGCTTGTTCGATTGCACCCGCGGCCCCGAAAGCCAAAACCCCCACCCAGGTGGGAAACGAGCCTCCAGCCTGGTCCACCGTCGTCCCCACAACCTGTTTCCGCTCCGTAGTGGACAGCCTAGGGGCTTCACCCATGAACCCGAGAATGCTGACACCGTGTACTCCGACTTCAAGCTCAAAATCAATCAGTCGCCGAAGGCTGGCTTCGTCGACGGAGCCATTGTCGCTGAATGGCGTGGGCAGGATGGGGAGTACGCCTTGAAGGTGCATGAGGTTAGATCAGGTGAATGTTCACTCTATGATGGACTTATGAATCGGCCTGTTCCTGGCTCTGCCGCAATCTCGCCGCCTTCGTAGATGCAACGACCATGCAGCCACGTGGAGATGACACGTCCCTGAACATGGAGGCCATGATACGGGCTCCAATCTACGCTGTGGTGAAGTTCGTTTTCGTCCAGGATCCACTCTGCATCGGGATCGAAGACAACGAAGTCAGCATCCGCGCCGATTTCAATACGGCCCTTCTGGCCGAACCCGAACAGCGCGGCGGGCCCCGACGCTACGAACTGCACGAATTGTCCCAGCTTGATACGGTTCTTCGCCACCCCTTCGCTGTACAGGAGAGTCCCCAACGTCTCTACTCCGGGCAACCCAGCTAACGCCTCGAAGATGTCGCCAGTTTCCTTCCGATGCAGGGGGTAGGGAGAGTGGTCCGACGTGACGACATCGATGAATCCTTCGTGCAACAAAGTCCAGAGCGCTTCCACATCGTCCTTCGTTCGAAGCGGTGGGTTGCACTTCGCCCGGCCTCCTTGCTCCTGAAGGGCTTCCATAGACAGGAGCAAATACTGAAGGCACGTTTCCCCGGTGGCATCGACTCCCTGTTCCCGATTCCACTTTATGAGATCGAATGTGCGGGGCAATGTGCCGTGGACCATGTGCAGGCGCACCCCTGTCCAATAAGCCAGCTCGAGCAAACGTCCCGCAGCCTCAGTCTCGGCTACGGGCGGACGGCTTAGAGCATGATCGATGGGCTTCGTATCACCGCACGCCTGAAAAGCCTCGGCTTGGCCGAACACAATCTCCTGATTCTCCTGATGGGCGGCCACAGGGAGCCCAGTTTGAAAAATTTCCTGGAAAGCCTCGTACAAAAGACCGTCCGGGATTCGGGGGAAACGTACAGGGTCGACCTCTATGGTAGATACCTTGAACCCTGCGGCGCCCGCGGCGGCCATCTCGGCAATTTTCTCCAGGTCGCCTTCGGGAGAGAAGGTCGCCCAGAGCCCGACGTCGACCATGGCCTCGTTGCCAACGTCCGCAATCTTCGCCCTCAGTCTCTCTTGCGAATTGACCGGGCGTGCGGGTTTATCGAACGGCATGTCGACGATAGTCGTCGTCCCTCCCGCCGCTGCCGCCCGGGTGGTCGCCGTGATCCCTTCGCCCTCATACGATCTAGTATGTACGTGTCCATCGACAAATCCGGGGAGAATTAGATACCCAGACGCATCGACGACCTGTGCCCCTTTAAGGGGCGTCTCGGAAGACTCAGCAATTAGCCCGTTTTTGACGCCCAACCATCCGTCTTTTAGCACCTTGCCACCCGCAAGGACGATGTCGCCCTCAACAACAAGGTCATATAGCATGGCGCCGCTCACCGTTCCGGCCTCATAAGTTCTCCAGACACCTTTCAAGAGAATCTATGGCGAGATACCCAAGGTCGAACACCGGTATATCGAGCTCAGCCTGGGCCTGCTTCAGAGCGGTGGCAGGGAACCCAACATAGTCAATTACCAGCGCGTCAGCGTTTGTCCCGCCCACGCTTTGCGGCAGCCACCCCTCTGCACACCCTGGCACTGAGCTCTTCCCAAGTACATGCGCCCGGCATGAAAAGCCAGCCGCCTCCCATTTGCGTACCGAAGAGGTCGCCTGGGCGGCGAAAGGTACCACAACCTCCAACGACCTTAGCCCGCACGCCGCAAAATGACTGACGGCAACGTCGAATGGCTGAATGAGTGTTTTCCGGGCTCTAAGCGACGGGAAGGAACCCGCGCAAAAGACCAGGTGTGCCGAAACGCTATCGTCCCATTTGGTTACAGCTTCCTGTAGGCGCGGCTCCAGAAAAGCTGCGTCGACCACGACACGGGTACCGCCACGCAGGCGCGTCTCAAGCGGATACCCGTCTGGCCCGCAGGCGGGGACTTGATCCTGGCTCAGGTCATCAAGCGCCCCTCGTATCCTAAAATGGGACGTGTCGGTAAGCCCCTTAAGGTTCTCGAAGATATCAGGACGCGGCGTCTGGCCAATCGTGTAGATTCCTACAATAGTACCGTTCATCTTCCTTGGTATAGCATGGGAGTCTCCTCCGGTCTGCTTGCCCCCTCGGCAAGGTCTCATGCTCGAGTCTCTTCTCCACAACTTGGCGGTCGTCGACGACTTTCTTTGGGGTCCCTGGACGATGGTTTTTCTGGGGGGAGTCTCCGTCTTCTTTACCATCCGTTCGGGCCTTTTCCAGATTACTGGACTTGGCTACATCCTTCGAAACACCATCGGATATATAGGGTCCGTCCCCGCTGCCTCCAAAGCTCGCCTCATGAGCCCAGTTCAAGCAGCGGCGACTTCCCTGGCTGGAACGGTAGGCATGGGGAACATGGCGGGCGTTGCGACGGCGCTCTCTGTGGGCGGGCCTGGAGCCATCTTCTGGATGTGGATTATGGCCATATTCGGGATGATGTCGAAGACAGCTGAGATCACCCTCGGCGTCTACTATCGTCAACGTGGTTCCGACGGTGAGATGCGTGGCGGCCCCCAGTACACGATCCGCCGCGGGCTCGGCTGGACCTCCCTATCTGTGCTCTTTAGCGCCGGAATGTTAATCAACGCTGTGGTCGCTGCGTCATTACTTCAAGCACATACTGTGGGGCGCGCCCTGCGCGCTAGTTACGACCTTGATCCATACTTCGTCACTGGCTCTATGGGAATCGTCACGGCACTAGTCGTCCTCGGCGGCGCACGACGCATCGGTCGTTTCTCGGAGCGCCTGGTTCCGATCATGACGCTAATCTATCTTGCCGGTGGACTCATCGTAATCGCTGCCAACTTTGACGCACTCCCTGGAGTGATGCGTTCGATAATTTCCCATGCGTTCTCCGCCTCCGCCACAATAGGCGGAACCGCCGGAGTTGCTGTAAGCACCGCGATCAAACAAGGTATGGCTCGCGGCATGCTCTCGAACGAGGCAGGGCTCGGCACTGCACCGATCGTGCATGCCACCGCGCAGACAGATCACCCATTCCAGCAAGGCGTGTGGGGCGCGTTTGAGGTTTTCTTCGACACCATCGTGATCTGCTCCATCACAGCGTTCGCCATTCTCTGTACAGGAGCCATGTCGAGCGGCGAATCGGGAATAGAGCTACTTCTTTCGGCATTCATCCACGTGTTACCCATGTCCGCAGCCTCGATCATCGTCTCCGGCTCCATCGCCACGTTCTGCCTGTCAACTCAGATCGGTTTCTATGTGATTTTCGAGACCTCGCTGGTAAACCTTGTAGGCATACGTTCCACACGCTTTCTTCGTTGGCTCTATTTTGTTCCCGGCGTTGTTTTCGCCGGGATTTCCGACGTGGACCAACTATGGGTGCTAGCGAACATAGCCGTGGCCGTGGTTTCCATACCAAACCTAGTGGCCATGCTTTGTCTCAGCGGTGTATTCGTCACCCTCATGAGGGACGAAATTACCGGGCAGAGGGTGTACGCAACGGCGAACATGCGTGGAAACGATGCGCTCTTGCAAGGGTTTGGGGCGCGGCCAACAACTTATCCCTCCCAGTAGCCGTTTCCGGAACTGTTTGCCCCTGTCCGCAGGGTGTCCCTCCCGCCGTCAGTGCGTGAGCAGTCCATCCTCGGCAGCGAGAAGATCCGGGAATCCAGCGATCACGTTCCTTTTCCCTTCCCAAGAAATCGGGTCGTCACCGAGATAAACATCAAACAGTGCTCGACAAAGATCAAGTGAGTCGAGGACCGGGTGCGCGGCTCTACCGACGGAGATAACCAACCGTCCCGCGGGCCCACAAGAAAAGGCGATCTCCGTTCCTGCTTCCACCACTTCGACATCGAAAAAATCCCGGAACCGTCCAAGCACGCCCCCTTCCCTGGGCCCGTCTATGCCAGGGACGACCCCCGCGAGCCGGGGTCGAAGGACCTCCTCAAAAGCCTCTGCCAGGTCATTACCATCGACAGCGCGAAGCATGACCAGGCGAAGCGTCATCGCAAAATCAAGATCGAGTAATTGCTGATAAAAGCTTCCGTCAGTCTCAAGCATCGACGCCGACATGCCCGTGAAACGCGAGAGCGATTCGCGCGCGCCTTCGGCATCAACATAGAGTCCAAAAGCATAAATATTTACTTGGAAAATTGTTCTCTGCCGGAGTGCCACTCCCGTAATCCAGTGTGGCGTCGCGCCACCAGGTGGAGTGAGAGAGACCGGAAACGAGGTGCCACTCAACGGTTCGTGGACGGCGTATTGAGTGGTCGATTGGGCTGCGGCGAAAGCCGACACAGATAAAACGAGCAAGACGAGTGCCACAACGACACTCATCATCTTGCTGGTAGCCCGATTACCAAAAAGCCCAGCCCGTATTGTCGGGTAAAGCGAAGGTCCCAACATGGCAATTCTCAACCTCAATGAATACCAGATGGGTGGGCTCTTATATTTTACCGCCGTTCAGCAATGGTCCGCTACGGATCAATGACAATTAGCTAAAAAGGCGTTATTGGGCCCGTAGGACCCATCCTCGCGTAGGATGGAGGTCAAATACGCCTACGTGAGCTTGAGAACGCTGTGGCGAAGGTCCCTGGTATAGCGTCCCCGTAACAGTGTCCAAAACAGAGGCAACACCGGCCACGTTTGCGTAACGCCCTGCCGGATTTAACTGCCGGTACGTCACTACCGCCGTCATAACCACCGCACAAACCGTAAGGACTGCATACAACTGTTTCTTCTTAATCTTTGGCATCTTTACTCCTTGTTCACGTCACAGGTTTTGCCAACCAAGCAGATTCATATTAGGGTCACGTACGCTTTTGTGTTTCTTGGAAAAATAACTGGAGACGGAACATCATGCTCGGAGAGATCCTAATTGAAGAAGTCGGTACCGCAGCTGAAATGACTGACCTTGGAGACAACAAGGTTGAAATCACGCTAGCAACCAAAGGAACGGTTAAGGGCGTCGACCAGACCAGCGCGTGGACATATTGGATGGAAACGCGGGCTGATGGATCCATTCATGGTGAAGGCCACGGCGTGATGACCACGGCTGATGGTGACGTTATCAATCTTAGGGGTATGGGAGCTTGCCCGGGCGCAGGAGCGGATGGATCGGTTGCCTGGCGTGGTGCGATCCTTCTTCACACAGACTCGGAAGCCTTCGCAGACCTTAATGGCACCGCCATGGTCTTTCACTACGATGTCACTGCGGACGGGGGCACAAAGACTACTTCGTGGGGATGGAACTAGACGTTTAGGTCCTTGTCCCGTGCTATTGCAAAACCCCCTGGCTTGCCAGGGGGTTTTGTCTATCTCAGGGCCTTTTTATTCGATGTGAATATATAAGTGGGGCTAACTGAGGACCGCCTTAACTACTGTGCAGCCATGTTGCTGTTGAAGATATCACGGTGCAGTTTCCATTCGCCCTCGATGCGCTTCCAGATAACAACGTACTTGCCATGGTCTATATGGTCACCATCGGCAGTCTCTGTTACGAAGCGACCGACTTCGTGGGCTGTGTCACCGAACACCTCGAGTTCATCTGTGGTTAGTCGTAAAGCACCAACTCCAGTGGCAAACATTTCCGCATGAGCTTCCTTTATCGCTTCATGGCCCACACGAGGATCAGCGTTTGGCTGCATAGACATCCCATCTTCCGTGAACAGCATGGTTAGGGCATCAGCATTCCCTTCCGCAACGTATTCCTGAAACAGTTGATTCACAGCCTTAATCGCTTCTGCCGCGCCGTTTTGGGCGCTCACGGTGACGGTGCCAAAAATCACAAGGACCATCACTAGTACCGAAACCTGCAACAATGCGCGCATACTTGACTCTCCTGTTTCCTAGATTGAAGCGTCGTACCCCAGTAACGACTACCCGAGAAATAACTTTTAGCTACTAAGCGCCGTCTAAAATAACAGTTTTGCTAGGGTGCATCCTCCGATCCCTGGACAATTCCTCCGGCCAGAAACCATCTCACCCTCAATATTCCCGTGAAGCCCCCCAGCCACCAATTCCGGAAACTACACACGGACAACCATTAATGCCTGATCGTCTATCATCATATGGTCATGTCTACTGATCTCGGCCCTAACCAGGCATCAGAACTGGAGAACCTTCTCCGTAGTCGGATCCTTATTCTTGATGGTGCCATGGGCACCATGATCCAGGGATTTCGATTGTCCGAAGAAGATTTTCGCGGCGACCGATACGCGGATCATCCCCAGGCGCTTCAAGGATTCAATGACCTCTTGTGCATCACAAAACCCGAAGTGGTCGAGAGTATTCACCGCGACTACCTTGAGGCCGGAGCCGACATCATCGAAACCAATACGTTCAACGGTACCGCTGTGGCCATGGGGGAATACGGCCTTGCCGAACTTTCCTTCGAACTCAACGAAACGGCGGCCAAAGTTGCCCGTAAGGCTGCTGATGACATCACTGCGAAGAATCCCGCCCGGCCACGTTTCGTGGCTGGCTCAATAGGTCCAACAAACAAGACCACTTCCCTTTCCCCTGACGTAAATGATCCAGCATTTCGCGCCGTAAGTTTTGACGACCTTCGGGAGACTTATCGCGACCAGGCACACGGCTTGTTAGCTGGAGGGGTCGACATACTGCTTCCTGAAACAGCGTTCGACACACTCAACGCCAAAGCCGCCCTGATGGGTATCGAGGAGGCTTTCGAGACCTTTGGTTCCCGGGTCCCAGTCATTGTTTCCCTTACCGTCATTGACGCAAGCGGACGCAATCTTTCGGGCCAGACGCCAGAGGCCTTCTGGAACTCGGTGTCTCACGCCAATCTGCTCGGAGTTGGTATTAACTGCTCTCTAGGTGCCGACCTAATGCGGCCATATCTAGAGGAGATTGTCACCGTCTCGGACGTCTATATCGCGTGCTGGCCGAACGCCGGACTCCCGAATGAATTCGGAGACTATGACGAAACCCCTGAGGCGATGGCGGCCCAGGTGCGTTCCTTCGCAGAGGCTGGCTGGCTCAATATTGTCGGGTCGTGTTGCGGCTCAACGCCAGCCCATACCGCCGCAATCGCTAAAGCCATGCGTGGAATGCTGCCTCACGTACCCGGATCCCCAGAGCCCTTATCCCGTTATAGTGGCCTCGAACCACTTACCGTTCGCCCTGAATCAAATCTGATCATGATCGGCGAGCGTACCAATGTTTCCGGCTCCCGCCGTTTCGCCCGTCTAATCCAGGAACACGCCTACGAGGAAGCGGTCCAGGTAGCCCAGCATCAAGTTCAAGGCGGTGCCAACATCCTCGATGTCAACATGGACGAAGGTCTTCTTGAGTCCGAGCAGGAGATGACAACCTTTCTGAATTTGATCGCCACTGAACCCGACATCGCACGATTACCCATCATGGTCGATTCTTCCAAGTTTTCGGTCCTTGAAGCTGGCCTGAAGTGTCTGCAAGGCAAATCCATCGCCAATTCAATAAGCCTCAAGGAAGGCGAGAAGACATTTAATGAACAGGCGCGAACTCTTCGTCTTCACGGAGCCGCTGTCATCGTGATGGCATTCGACGAAGAGGGGCAGGCAGCTACAGTGGAGCGTAAGGTGGAGATCGCAGAACGCGCCTACCGGATTCTCACAGAAGATGTCGGCTTTCCCCCGCAAGACATCATTTTTGATCCGAACGTGCTCACGATCGCTACTGGAATCGAGGAGCACGACGACTACGCTATCAACTTCATTGAGGCCACCCGCCAAATTAAGGAGCGATTTCCGCTTGTGAAAATATCGGGAGGCATCAGCAACCTCTCTTTCTCGTTCCGCGGCAACGAACGTATACGGCGTGCAATGAACTCCATCTTTCTTTATCACGCCATTAAAGCCGGGCTCGACATGGCGATCGTAAATGCGGGCCAGCTCGACGTATATGAGGACATCCCAATTGAGCTACGGGATTTAATCGGAGACGTAATTTTTAACCGGGGGAACGGCGCGCAGGAACGATTGATCGAAGTGGCGCAGGAACACATTGCGGTCACCGAAGATAGCGAAATCGCCATGGAATGGCGTCAAGGCACCGTAAGCGAACGCCTTAGCCATGCTCTGGTCAAAGGTATAGCCGACTTTATCGAGGAAGACACCGAAGAGGCACGCCAGCAAATGTCTCGCCCCCTTGAGGTTATTGAAGGCCCCCTAATGGGCGGAATGAACGTAGTTGGCGACTTGTTCGGTGATGGAAAAATGTTTCTTCCACAAGTGGTGAAGAGCGCGCGTGTCATGAAAAAGGCGGTCGCCTATCTTCTTCCCTATCTTGAAGCCGAAAAAGAAGAAGCCGGACTTACCAAAGCCCGGACCAAGATCCTCATGGCGACGGTCAAGGGCGACGTGCATGACATTGGCAAGAATATCGTCGGTGTTGTCTTGGGCTGTAACGGCTATGACGTAGTCGATCTGGGGGTTATGGTGCCAGCCGACAAAATCTTGGAGACGGCCCGTGAGCAAGCTGTTGACGTCATAGGACTGAGTGGCCTGATCACCCCCTCGCTGGACGAGATGGTCCATGTTGCCGACGAGATGAAGCGCCTCAACTTCAAGGTCCCTCTACTCATCGGTGGGGCAACGACTACTAGCAAGCACACCGCGGTAAAAATTGCCACACAGTACGATGGCGGAACCATCCACGTGAAGGATGCATCACGCGCCGTCGGTGTTGTCAGTGAACTCGTTAATTCCAATTCTCGGGATGCGCTAATCCAGCGGACCACCCGCGAACAAGAAAAAGCGCGCGCGTCCTTCGCCGCGGCTATTCCGCCCAATTTAGTAGACCTCGCACTTGCCCGAGCACACCCCGCATCGATAATTTGGAACGCTGACCAAATCCCGGAGCCTTCGTTTCTAGGACCTCGCGTCCTCGATCCAATTCATGTCTCCGAGTTAATCCCCTATATTGACTGGACCCCGTTTTTCGGTGTTTGGGAGCTTCGTGGCGTTTACCCCAAGATTCTTGACGATCAGAAAGTTGGAGCTTCCGCGCAGGAGCTATTCGAAAATGGACAAGCCTTGCTCGGAAAGGTCTCGACTCAGGACCTGCTTACCCCGAAAGCCGTTTACGGATTCTTCGCTGCCAATAGTGACGGCGATGACATAGCGGTTTATCAGGACAACTCCCGGCAGGTTGAGATCGCCCGATTCCACACGTTGCGGCAACAAACTCGCCGAGGTCCCGACCAACCTTATTTGGCATTAGCCGACTTCGTGGCACCCTGCGAATCGCGTTTAGAAGACTTTATTGGTGGTTTCGTGGTCACCGCCGGACATGGCGTCCACGAGATGGTGGCAGAGTTCGAGCGTGATCATGACGACTACAACGCAATTATGGTAAAAGCAATCGCCGATCGCCTCGCAGAAGCACTAGCCGAAAAACTGCACGCTCTGGCACGCGCTGACTGCGGCTTGGGGGGAACAGAAACCCTAACCATTGACGACCTGGTCAAGGCACGTTATCAGGGCATCCGGCCGGCACCCGGCTATCCATCCCAGCCCGACCACACCGAAAAACAAACTCTCTTCAGTTTGCTCAAAGCAGAGTCCTCGACCGGCGTCACGCTAACGGAAAGCTTTGCGATGCTTCCAGCTGCTTCGGTAAGTGGCCTGTATTTCAACCATCCCAACGCTCGGTATTTTAGCCTTGGTAAAATCACACACCAGCAAGTGGACGACTACGCCAAGCGTAAGAAAATGGAAAGATCCGACATTGAACGCTGGCTGGGCCCAAATCTTGGCTACTCTCCCGGGGAACCAAAATAGACAGCTGTATCCCCCACAGGCCCCGACCGTGCCCAAAGGTCTCTCAGGGCGGTAACGCTAGCTCAGCTGACCTGGCAGCGTGCGTAAGTTGTGGCAACTAGACATTCCACTCCGGATTGTCGTGCACGACTTGCCATGCGACACTAGCGGAGATAGCAAGCCTTGTGCCCCACCCTGAAGGTTCCCGCCCCGCTAGTAGTCTGAATTCCCCTATTACGGTATCGCAGGATCACAGGATGAATTCGCTCGTTTTCTCCCTCGTCGTGATTTTGGCAATCGGGCTTGCTCCGGCGCACGCGTTGGCGCAGGGAACTGAGGCCACCGGTGATGGTCAAGAGGTGTCGCCAGGCCTCCTTGTCTTTCTAGATTGCGACCGACGCACATGCGACCAGAACTACCTGCGTCGTGAAATTACATTCATCAACTACGTGCGTGATCGCCAGGACGCGCAGATCCATATCCTGGTCACGAATCAGGCCGCGGGATCCGGGCAGGAATACCAATTCAACTTTATTGGTCTACGGGAGTTTGAGGGAGATGACACGCAGCAAGTCTGGGTCTCAAGCAATACGAACACGGACGACGAAAAGCGTGCCGGGATTGCTCAAAGAATTCGCGTTGGGATCCTCCACTACCTGGCCAAGACCTCGTTGATCGACCATATTGAGATTCGCGAGCAGATCGAAGGCATTGAAGACCGTTTTCTTGTCGTGGATCCAGACGATGACCCATGGAACTTTTGGGTATTCCGACTCCACACTGACGGCGAACTTAAGGGCGAAGACCGCCGCTCAGAGAAAAAGATGAATTTTAGTGTGTCGGCAAGCCGTACCACCCCGGACTGGAAAATCCGTAACAATGCAAACTATCGCTACGACGAGCGCAAGTTCGTTCTCAACGACGGTAGCGAATCGGTCGGCATGAGTCGCTTTTGGTGGTTCCAGCACCAAACTGTTAAAAGCTTCGGCGAACACTGGGGCTTCTCCGGCAAAATGGCTGTTGGCCATATGACATATATGAACAACAAGCTTGCTATCGTCGGAGCTCCGGGCATCGAATACAACATTTTCCCCTATAGCGAGTCATCGCGCCGTATATTCACGTTCACATATGAAGTAGGAATCGGCCGTTACCAGTATTTCGAGGAAACCCTCTTTGGCAAGACTGAAGAGATCCTTTACGACCATACTCTTCTAGTGAATGCTGACGCCGTACAACCCTGGGGAGAAGCGGAAATAGGCGTAGAGTTAGCTCAATACCTCAGCGATTTGGACCAGTGGCAGGCTGAGGTCGAAGGGCGTCTCGAGTTCCGGATCTTTCGTGGCTTAAGCGTGAACTTAAGTGGAAAATGGGCCGCCGTCCGGAACCAACGTTTTCTCCCCGCCATGGGACAAACCGATGAACAGATATTGCTCAGACAATCCGCGCTGGCGACTGATTCTCGCTACGAGATGAAAGCGGGGATTACCTATCAGTTCGGGTCGATATTCAATAATGTCGTCAATCCGCGTTTCCTTACCAGGTGGGGACAATAATCCGCTGAACAATTCGGCTTAATTGCCTCCCCGCGGTTTGGTATTTCTTCCGTACTGCGGCTTACGCTCGTGTCAGCCTTGAATCACAAGAAAAGAGGCGGCGCCGAGACTCGAACTCGGGATGGAGGTTTTGCAGACCTCTGCCTTACCACTTGGCCACGCCGCCAAAGTGTCGATATTGGGTGTGGGAGCAAAAAATGGAGCGGGAAACGGGATTCGAACCCGCGACCTCAACGTTGGCAACGTTGCGCTCTACCAGCTGAGCTATTCCCGCCCCAGCACCGAGATATGGTAGCGGCGTGTGCCACGTTCAGGCAAGCAACGCTTCTACCGTCCTTCCCGTCAACGCCACAGCAAAGATATTCTCGATATGGTCCAGGCCGGCCTCGCTATACTGCAGCCTTCTGGGCGAATCTTGTTGCAAGGAGGCCTAAGTGCCCCAATACGTGTACTCGCCACACTATCGGGTCGATATCGGTCCGCACGTTTTCCCGACAGCTAAATACGACCTTCTGCGGCAGCGGCTGATCGACGAATTCAATCTGCAAGAAAATAATTTCGTCCAGCCGGAACCAGCTTCCATCGATCAGATCCTGAGGGTCCACACGTCCCGCTACTATGCAGCCTGCCGCGATAACAAGCTTACGCTCGACGAGCAACGCCGCTTGGAGTTGCCCTGGTCAACCCAACTGTTTGATGCTGCGACACGTTGTGTTGGTGGCTCGATCATGGCAGCACGCCTCGCATTAGATTTTGGCGTTGGTTTGCATGTCGGCGGTGGTTTCCATCACGCTTTCGCTGATCATGGTGAAGGCTTCTGCGTGTTTAATGACACGGCCTGTGCCATTCGCCAGATGCAAGCTGAAAGGCGAGTCAAGCGGGCCATGGTCGTTGATGTCGATTTGCATCAGGGAAACGGGACATCGGCAATATTCACCAATGATGAAAGCGTAGCAACCTTCTCGATTCACCAGGAATGGCTTTACCCCTACCCCAAACCCCCAAGTACAGTGGATGTTGGACTGGACCCTGGCACCGACGACGCCACGTACCTCAACTTGCTCGAAACCCACCTATTGCCATTGGTCGATTCTCACGATCCCGATCTAGTTGTTTACGTCGCCGGCGCCGATCCCTACCGCTACGATCAACTCGGGGCGCTCAACCTGACAATCGACGGCCTCCGTGCACGTGACCAATTTGTCTGCGGCCTGTGCCGCAACCGCCGTTTACCACTTGCAGTTGTCTTGGCCGGCGGCTATGCAAAAAACACAGAAGACACCGTCCAGATACACCTTGGGACCCTCGAAGAAGCAGCCCTCTTATGGCATGAAAACGCCAATGATCTGATAAGTAGAGCAATCAGAGGCCGGAACGAATAAAGCACGCTGACAGCCCTATTCCCCCCCGGGCTCAACCTGACCGACCGGATACATCAACGTGCCAACGAACCCCCTTAGCAGTATCCTCCAGTGAAATTCTGCGCTTTAGCAGCCTGTCCCGCAATCTATCCGCAGCGACGAAATCACGATCTGCACGTGCCTGCATTCGGGCTGTAACAAGTTCAAAATCATCATCAGAAATCGGGATTCCAATAGCCTCTAAAACAGCACCTTTTATCTCAATCGTCCGTTCCACTAACTGCTGCTCACGCGGTAATAGTGCCCAAATTCGATCTACATCATGGAACCAGGCAAGAATCGCGGTCGCCTCACCGCTCGCCAAATTTCCACAATCAAGCGCTGCATTTGTCGCTTTAACCAAACTGAACATGTGCCCTAGGGCGCCGCTCGTGTTGAGGTCGTCAGCTATCGTTTCCCTGAATCCTTCATCAGCTCGCTGCAAAGCGGCCTTGCCCTCACCCGACCCTTCTGAAGGAAGCCCCTCTGTGCACTTCTCCAACCTCAACACAAGCTCACGCAGGCGAGCGACCGCCGCGTTTGCCTGCCCCAAACCTTCATACGTGAAGTTGAGCTGTTTTCGATAGTGCACCGACGCGAGCAAATAACGAATCGCTACCGGATCGTGACCTTCATCCAGTAGTTGTTTCAGGGTGTATTGATTCCCTAGCGACTTACTCATCTTTGTCCCATTTACAATCAGGTGGTCACAATGCAACCAGAACTGTGCAAGCGAGTTCCCCGTAGCCCCAACGCTCTGCGCTATTTCGTTTTCGTGATGCGGGAACATGAGGTCGACTCCACCAACATGTATGTCGAATGTCTCACCCAGATACTTCATGCTCATCGCCGAGCACTCCAGGTGCCACCCTGGCCGGCCCAATCCAATTCGGGTATCCCAGGACGGTTCGCCTTCTTTAGCCCCTTTCCATAAAGCGAAGTCGCGGATGTTTTCTTTGTCATACGCGTCGCCCTCAATCCTCCCAGTGGAACGAAGGTGCCTGGGGTCCAATCTTGACAACTTTCCGTAGTCTGGAAACCTTTCAACTCGAAAATAGATGGATCCATCTTGTTCGTAGGCCAGGTCGCGCGCCTTCAGGCGCTCCACAAGTTTGACCATCTCGTCGATGTGCTCGGTCGCTCTTGGGTAGTGCTCAGCCGGAGCAATACGCAGCCTGCAAAGATCGTCAAAAAAGGCCTCCGTGTAACGAGCCGTGTAATCCCCCAGGCTTTGTTTCAACCTGGTCGCACCAGCGATTGTCTTATCGTCGACATCGGTGATGTTCATCACCAACTTAACTTCGTACCCATTCCATTCAAGAACCCTGCGCATCACGTCAACCCATACGTTGAAGCGAAAGTTTCCGATATGCGCGTAGTCGTACACTGTCGGGCCACAGGCGTAGACGCCGACCTTCTGTGCCTCAAGTGGCACGAATGGCTCGAGGCTGCGGGTCCAGGAGTTGTAGAGATGAAGCTTGGTGACCACCGGAATACGACCGCTCAGGCTTCGCGGGCAACGATCACATGCTGGCCGTCAGCCGCGTCGTGGGTATAGGAAGCCAACTAGGTGCCGGATTCTTTTCCGGCCCGGACCTCTGATGAAACGCTCGCAGTATAGCGCAGGTTATCGCCGCTGATCGCGACGTAATTAGAAGCTCGGCGCACATCCTTGGCGATCTGAGTTGCAAGAGCGTCAGGACTTTCAAATCTAATTTCATCACGTAACTTCTCTAGGAAGGCAAGTTCCATCTGTTTCCCACTCAGTTCAATTTCGCAATCAAGGAGGTGCGTTTCGACGGTGAGTTCCCCTTCTGGCCCGAAGGTCGGTCGCGTCCCGACGTTGCTAACTGCTTTATAGCTCACCCCGTCAAGCCGGGCTTCCGTAACATAAACACCATGTCCCGGCACAAATGTATTCTCCAACTTTAGATTCGCCGTAGGCGCATTAAGACCCCGCCCACGGCCCATTCCAGCAACCACCTCTCCGGCTAGCGCGAACGGCCGACCGAGAAACTCCGCTGCATCAGTCACTCTCCCCTCCGCTACCGCGTCCCGAACACAGGTCGACGATACCACCCTGCTACCGGCCATGACCGAGCCAACAACCCGCAGTTTGAACCCATTTTGGGGAGCCACTCTCTTCAAATATTCGACATCCCCTGCCCCACCAGCGCCGAAGGTGAAGCCCGCGCTAACGTGCAACTCAGCCGTTCCTAAAGCAGCACCTAAGAATTCATTAATGAAATTGGCTCGTGGGAATTCCGCAACCAGCTTACTGAACGGAATGACAACGACAATATCTACACCCAACCCCTCAATAGCTCGTAGTCGTTGATCAAAGGTTTCCAGAAGCCGGGGCGGGGCATCGGGCTGTAAGAAGACACGAGTATGAGGGTCGAAAGTGCATACCACTGACATGAGACCCTTTTCCAAAGCCGATTGAACCGCGCTCCCGATAACCGCTTGGTGCCCAATATGAACCCCATCGAAATTGCCTATCGCAACCACGCTACCCACCCCTTGCAGGTCAACATCCGTGAATCCATGCAAAACCTTCACGTCAACGGCTCATCAGCTTCCAGTACAAGCCCGTCGTACGCGACATGCACGTTCTCAGGAAGTTCCCTCTCCAACTCTTCATGCTCGAACTCATGCGAAAGATGGGTGAGGTACGCACTGCCCGCCTTTAGCCGCTCGATCTCGAAAAGTGCCTCGTCAAGGCTGAAGTGTTTTGGATGGGTGTTTCTCTTCAATGCACCAATGACAAGGATATCAACGCCATGAAGCATCTCCGCTGACGCCTCAGGGATAGCGCTACAGTCCGTAACGTAGGCAAAGTTCCCGATCCGGTAAGCCGAAATAGTTATCCGATCGTGTAAAACAGGAATCGGGATAACATGCACCCCTCTCAAATTGAACGGGCCGTCGATCGTATTTAAATCGATCCGAGGCACACCATGCGCATGGTTATCGAAGGCATACTCAAACGTATGGCGGATAGCATCCATCGTATCGGGCAGGCCATAAAGCGGGATAGAAATTCCGTGAACAAAACCGAAAATGCGCAACTCGTCTAAACCAAGGACATGGTCGGCATGGTGGTGTGTGTAAAGAACACCATCTACTCGGTCTAGGCATACTCTCAACGCCTGCTGCCGCAGATCAGTTGTCGTGTCCACAAGAATCCGTGATTCTTCCCCTTCGAGGTTTGTCCAATTCAATAGCAGGCCCGCGCGGAGACGGCGATTACGTTTATCAGGAGACGCGCAAACGCGGCAATCGCAAGTCACAACGGGAACGCCGAATGATGGCCCAGTGCCCAAAAATGTTATTTGCATGAGACTCAGGCTAGCATGGTGAGATGGTCAAGCTGATCTTCTATACCCGTCAAAATTGCCACCTTTGTGCAGTTGCCAAGGCAGTGGTTCGTGAGCTTCAGCAATATCATGACTTCCAGGTGGAGATCCGGAACGTTGACGATCATCCAGATTGGATTCGTGCTTACGGAGATGAAGTCCCGGTCGGGATAATCGGCGACCGAAAGGTTTTCAAATACCGCGTCAAAGAAGACCAGCTCCGGCTAGCAATACTGGCATCCTGAATTTCCGTGAATCCTTTCTGGGACTTGTAATTCTCGCTGAACTGTATAACCTACCGGTCGGTCGGTCGGTACTGAATTCCAACTAAAATATAGGGCATTACTAATGCAAGTCGTCCAGGAACACGGGCCCAGCCGCCAGAAAACGAGCCGGCGTGAGACCCGAACCACGCAAATATACGAGGCCGCCGCCCGCGTGTTCTGCGAACACGGCTTCGGGCAGTCCTCAATGAGTGATGTCGCCGCCGCGGTCGACATGACCAAAGCCGGTATATACCACCACATTGCCAGCAAGGACGAACTCCTTTTCGGGATCATGTCGTACGGCATGGATATCTTCGAGGAACGCGTACTGGACAGGGTTGAAAACATTTCCGATCCCCTTGAGCGGCTTCGAGCGACAATCCGTGGACATCTCCTCCTTGTAACACGCGATCGCACCAAGGAAGTCACCGTTGTTCTTAACGAGGCCCACGCGCTGCATGGTGATTACCGAACCAGAATCAATAGGCGCAAACGGCGTTATGTTCGTTTCTTGAATGAAACGTTTCGCGAGTTGCAAAGAAAACGTCTTATTCGAGAAATTGAACCCCGCGTCGCAACTTTTGCCCTACTTGGGATGATCAACTGGACCTATCACTGGTACACCGCAAACGGACGTCTCCGCGACACCGAGGTCGCAGAGGCTTACATCGACCTCTTCCTCGGCGGCCTACTGAACCCTGACCAAGCAACCTGCAGCGAGAATGACCCATCATGAAGACGATTAAAGAGGTCGGCATCGTCGGCTATGGAGCGTATGTCCCCCGGCCACGTGTGCCTACCAAGGCCATAGCGTCTACGTGGGGTGCAGCCGGTAATGGGTCCCTACCCGTAAGACAGAAATCTGTCCCTTCTCTCGATGAAGATACCGTCACGATGTCCATTGAAGCTTCACGAAACGCTATCAAACGAGCGAACATCTGTGCCCAGAAGATTCGGGCCGTATGGGTGGGAACAGAGTCGAAGCCGTATGCAGTGAAACCAAGTTCCACTATCGTTGCTGAGGCCATCGGGGCGACTCCTGCGGTAAGCGCAGCAGACATGGAATTCGCCTGCAAGGCCGGTTCCGAAGCAATGCAAACAGCAGTCGCATTTGTGGGCTCTGGAATGGCCGAATATGCCCTAGCTATAGGCATGGACGCGGCACAGAGCAAGCCAGGCGACGCCTTGGAATACACAGCCGCAGCAGGGGGAGCCGCCTATATTTTCGGACCAGCAAAAAACTCCCTAGCCATTGTGGAAGCTTCACATTCCCACGTCACGGACACGCCAGACTTCTTTAGACGACAACATATGCATTACCCGGAACATGGACACCGTTTCACCGGCCTTCCCGCGTACTTATCACATACGAAAGAGGCAACCCAAGCGTTAATGGACTTAACCAGCAGCCAGCCCTCTGACTTTGACTGGGCTGTGTTTCACCAGCCTAACCCCAAGTTCCCTCGTCGGGTGGCAAATACACTTGGTTTCACAGACGAGCAAATTTTACCCGGGCTAGTAGTGGACTCCATTGGAAATACTTACTCTGGATCTTCGCTGCTGGGACTCGCTGCGGTGCTCGACATCGCAAAAACGGATGATCGAATTTTCTTCTGTTCCTATGGTTCAGGCGCAGGAAGTGACGCGTTCTCGCTGGTTGTCAACGGTAGCTTGGCTAGCACACGGGATAACGCTCCAACCGTCAGTGACTACTTGGGCCGATCCCATGCCCTCGATGACTACGGTCAATATCTGCGGCTTTCTCGTAAGATTCGGCTGCTCTAACACGGACATGGGACCAATGCGCAAGGTAGGAATTGTAGGCATCGGCCAGGTCCCTGTCGCCGAGCACTGGGACCGTTCTCTTCGAGACCTTTCTACAGAAGCAGTCATTTCTGCCCTGCATGATGCCGGGGACCCAATTCCCGGCGCTCTCTATGCAGGAAACATGCTTGCAGGTGAGCTCACTGGGCAAGAAAACGTCGCAACCCTGATAGCCGACGCATCAGGATTGCTTCCGATTGAGGCCATCAAGATCGAGGCCGCCTGCGCTGCTGGCGGCGCAGCCATTCGCGCTGCCTATTTGGCTGTTGCATCAGGGGCCCATGACTGTGTTGTTGCTGTAGGTGTTGAAAAGATGACCGATCATTTCAACGATGCAGTATCAAGCGCATTGGCGACCGCTGCCGATGCTGACTATGAAGCCGCCCACGGAGTCTCATTCGTCGCCCTAAACGCTCTTCTGATGCGGCGCTACATGCATGATCATGGCATCACGCGGGAGGACTTCGCACCTTTTTCTGTGAATGCTCATCGGAACGCCGCCTGTAATCCTCATGCGATGTTCATGAACGAAATCAGCGTCGACGACTACATGGCCTCCCCTGTGATAGCAGACCCGATCTCGATTCTTGATTCAGCAGCTATCTGCGACGGTGCCGCAGCATTAATCTTGTGTGCCCTCGACAACGGGAAAGCCTTCCCGCAACCCCCGGTCCGTCTGGCGGCCTCATCGTGTGCCACAGATACCCTCGGGCTCTCAGAGCGGCAAGACCCTCTCCGCTGGCAGGCAGTAGCAGACTCCGCTGGTGCCGCTTACAAACAAGCGGGCATTGGCCCAACTGATATCGATGCTTTCGAGCTACATGATGCCTTCACAATCGTTTCGGCGTTAACCCTAGAGGCTTGCGGTTTTGCCGAACCCGGCGAAGGGGTTCGCATGGCCACTAACGACGCTATCCGCCGCGAGGGCTCTGTGCCAATCGCAACGATGGGTGGCCTTAAAGGCCGCGGCCATCCAATCGGTGCCAGTGGCGTTTATCAAGCAGTTGAAGCTGTACACCAACTTCGTGGCACCGCCGGCGAGGCGCAGATACGTGGCGCACGCACTGTGATGACCCAGAGTGTTGGCGGTTCCGGATCAGTAGCAGTTACCCATATCTTCCAGACATAGCCGCGCAAGCATAGGAGTTTCAATGCAACTACCCCGTTACCATCGCTTGCGGCAAACTTTCTACCGTCTGGAAGGTAGTCGCTGTACCAATTGTGAACGTGCCTTCTTCCCTCCCCGAAAATTGTGTCCCGACTGTCGTTCGACCAATCTCGAAACTTACCTGTTTGCAGGTTCCGGAACGCTGTACTCCTATTCTCAAACGACTCAATCGCCACGTGGATTCTCCAATGTTGGCCCCTATGCCGTCGGTATGGTAAGGCTCGACGAGGGCCCGCTAATCATGGCGCAGCTAACTGACGTCGAGGGTGTGGAGCTTCGTATAGGAATGCCCGTGGAGATGGTCACCCGCAAGATCCAGGAGAATTCTGCCCACGGTTATATTGTGTATGGTTACAAGTTTCGCCCACTTTTCTCAAATACCACAGAAACGTTGCTTTCGTTGCCAGACGTCGTGGCCACGACGTGACCAAGTTGCGTCAAGCTCGCACAATTGAGATACCCACGGCAGTCGAACGACTCTCTGACGGAATGACCGTGGGGCTGGCTGGGTTCTCCTACCAAAACCCTCCAATGGCGATCGTCCGCGAGATCATTCGCCGCGGCCTTCGCGACCTGACCATAGTTTCTGGACCAACTGCCGGAATCGAAACCGATCTTCTCATCGGTGCCGGTTGCGTACGACGTGTCGTCGCCGCTGGTGTCACTCTCGAACGTATTGCTGGCATTGCGCCAGCTTTCCGACACCACGCCGAGAGTGGAAAAATATCGGTCTGGGAATGTGACGAATGCATTTGGTACGTCGCCTTGAAAGCCGGATCTTGGGGGGTACCTTACCTGCTGTGGCCTGGGGGTATCGGCACCTCCCTTCCGGCACTCAACGAAGATCTAAGACAAGTAGAAGAAGACGCCAAGCACTATCTCCAGGTACCAGCGATTCGGCCCGATATCGTCTTCCTGCATGCTCCAGAAGCTGATCAGTTCGGCAACGTCCGTGCTTCCCGTCGCGCGTACCTAGGACGTTCCTTTGCCGAGCGTGCACTGGCAGAAGCATGTACCGGGCCAGTCATCTGCACGGTAGAGTCAATCGTTTCAAATGAACGGGTTGTCTCTGAACCAGAATGGACCCTGTTGCATGGGGCGCTTGTCGCGGAGGCACCCTGGGGTGCCCACCCGGGCGGGGTCAGCGGAAGATATGTGCCAGATCTCGACCACATCCGCAGCTATGCCACCGCAGCCAACCAGCTTCGCCACGGAAACCCCAAACCCTACAGCCGTTACCTTGAGACTTTCGTTGAACAACCCACAGACCACAGCGGTTACATCGAACTCGTCGGCAAGGATGAGCTTTCCGGCCTGGAAACAAAACTGCTCCAGGATGAACCTTCATGAGTATCACAACCAACCACCCAAGCTTTCCCCGAATCAATGGAGTTGATGAAGCCACCGCCACCCTGATGGTCTGTGCTGTGGCTCGCGAGCTCCGCAACGGCCAGGTGGTTGCATTTGGCCTCAACGCCGATTCCATGTTGAGTGCAGCAATGCTCGCCCAACAACTCCATGCTCCTGACCTTCAGATACGCCACGGCCTACGTGCCGAACGTGGCATGGTTTTCGGCGCAGCAGCGTGGACGGACCAACGCAAGGACGACTCCTGGCGCCAGGTGGAATATCTAGAAACTCACGACGGAATTCTTCGCACAGCAAACCCCAACTCACCTATGCGATTTTGCGACGTTTTTTTTGTCGGGGGCATGCAAATCGATCTTGAGGGAAGTACGAATCTTATCGGATTAAAGGGCAGTGACGGACAACTTTCGGTCCGGGGCCCCGGATCGATTGGCACCACGTCAATTGGAACTCTCGCCAGCAACGTAATTTTATTTAGCCCCGAGCACTCGCCCCGGCGCTTTGTTGAAACAGTCGACTTCGTCTCAGTTCCAGGCTGGAAACGGCGCTCTAGTGTTGGTCTCGAGGGGGGGCCCAATCTTTGCGTCACATCAAAGGCCGTAATGGACTTCAAGAATGAGCGCATGCGTCTTCGATCAGTGCATCCTGGCTTGACGGTCGAAGACATCGTTGAGTCAACAGGGTTCCCCCTGCTCCTTCCTGACAAAGTTCAGACAACCCCGCCACCAAGCAAAGCTGAACAACACGCTCTGAGCTATCTAGCCAACCGCGCTTCTAACTCGCTGGCTATCAGGCCATGAACAAGGTGGTTAGTCTTGAGTCATTGGCTCAGGAAGTGCCGTCCGGAGCGACGATCGCCATCGGTGGCTTCCAACTTAGTCGCGTGCCAATCGCATTACTTCACGCGATCGTAGAAGGCGAGCATAGCGACTTTAGGGCCGTTTCCGCTCCTAATCCTCTAGCCCTTGAGATCTTATCTGCAGCCGGATGCCTACGTTCCGCGGAGTGTGGATTCGTCGGATTCCAGTACGAAGACGGATTTGTCATCGCTCCCGCGGTTCGCCACGCAATCGCTACAGGCGAGTTGGACCTTCGGCAACCGGACGTCTACGACACAATCCAGTCGCTGCGTGCCATCCGAGACAAGGGCAAGCAACACGCTGATTTTGCCCTACTCCACGTTCAGCTCGCCGACAGCACAGGGAATCTTTTTATCGATGACCCTTATGTTGACGTTCTGTTAGCAGAAGCCAGTGGTGGAGTATTGGCAACCACGGAGGATCTAGTCGACAGGATCGACGAACCCACCATTCCGGCAGACCGGGTCCAACAAGTTGCATTGGCAAAGAATGGGGCAGCGCCGACCTCATGCTTGGGGCATTATGGCCGGGATCCCCTTGGCGTTCGTCAACATATTGGGGAGACGATCGTACGTCGACCAGATCCCACACCGAGCCAAACTGGCGCGATTGACAATTTCCTAATAAACCTCGCCCGCCAGGTGAACGACAACGAGGTGATTGTCACCGGCCTTGCATCGGCCGTTCCCATGCTCGCAATCGAGTTGGCCCGCCGAACTTCCGCCCCAAACTTAACGTACATCAATTGCATAGGGGCCGTGAATCCTCGGATCGAAAAGGCTTTCCCTACCTCGGTCGAGGCAGAACTTCGAAACCACTGTGATGGCACAATCGAATTGCCTGACCTCTTCGATCTTGCACGGGACGGCGGCGTCGACACTATGTTCTTCGGCGCCGGCCAAATTGATGGGCAAGGAAATATTAACCTCAGCCGAATTGGGCCAGAGTCAAATCCCGCGGTGAGGCTCGCTGGCCCAGCAGGATCGCCCTCCATGCGTTCCTATATCCGGAGAGTATTGATCGCTGTCCCCCGGCAACTCCGGCGCAACCTGGTCGGGCGTGTTGATGCCGAAACTTCGGCCCCGGCAAGCTGCAACGAAGAAACGGTTCTTGTTACTGACGCTGCCATTTGGCACCTCAAGGCTAATGGGTTTGAACCTGGAAGCATGCATGAGGGGATCTCCGTAGAAGACCTTTCGAGCCGGACCGGTTTTGATTTTCGATGTAACTTCCCCGCTGTCACAGCACCAGCAACAGAATTGGAACTGAGCACTCTTCGTTCCATTGACCCTGCCGGCGGCCGGTACAAGCTGTTTTCCGAAAAACCTCAACCCATAGAACGCCCAAAACCAACTGGGAAGGTGACGCATGAAGGTTGACGGGGCAAACCCTGCGCCCAACACGCATTCTTTCGCCAGGGTTCCGCGCACAATGCGTGCCGTCTTGCTACGAGAATTCGGGGGCCCGGAGTTGTTAAGAATGGAAGAGGTTCCGGCCCCGAATCCAGCCACGCTGGATGATGATGAGGTGTTAATCCAGGTCCGCGCTTGTGGAATTTGCTATCACGACATTATCAACCGCAGAGGCGACTTGCCCCGGACCCGTGTCCCGCTGATCCTTGGCCATGAAATCGCAGGGGATGTGGCTGCAGTCGGGGAGAGCGTTGAACGGTTCGGGCCTGGTGATCGCGTCGCCTGTGTTCAGCGCGTTCATTGCAACACCTGCGACATATGCCAGAACAATCGTCCCACCCTTTGCAAAGACGGATCGTTCATTGGCGAACAGATCCCTGGCGGCTACGCTGAATATGCCGTCGTGCCTGCACACGCACTCTCAAGAATTCCAAGCTCGATTCCGTACGCCGAAGCGTCCATCTGCGCATGCACGATCGGTACCTCTATCCATGTCGCTCAGCGTGGTCGCGTTGAAAAAGAAGACACCGTCCTAATTACCGGAGCTTCCGGAGGCGTTGGATTGCACGCCATTCAAGTCTGTAAACTTTCGGGGGCTAACGTGATTGCCGTCACTTCCTCTCCCAAAAAAGTTGAGCACTTACGTCAAGCTGGCGCTGACGAAGTCCTCGTGGCGCTTGACCTGCAATTCGCTCAATCAGTAAAGGAGGTGACAAAAGGCCGAGGCGTCGACGTAGTGCTAGAGATAACCGGTTCATTGACCTTTAAAGAGTCGGTCCGCAGCCTCGCTGTTGGTGGCCGCTTGGTAATGGTGGGCAACTTAGAGACTCAACCGGTTGATTTCATGCCCGGATTAATGATTCTGAAAGAACTTGAGTTCATTGGGTCTTACGCCACCACCCCTGACGAACTTACCCAAGCCTTCCGCCTCGTGGAGGCCGGTTCCATTAAACCGGTGCTTGCCGCAACCCTTCCACTAGCTCAAGCCGCCAAGGCGCATAAGATGCTATTCGAGCGGGGAGTCACAGGACGATTAGCGCTTGAGATCTAGTGCATCAGCGTAGCAAGCCAAGTCGCTGTCGGTCAGTAGAGGGAAAACAACCCCCGTGGTAGCCTTCGGACAAGTTCAACTATTGAGTTTCTAGGAGCGTTCCTGATGGGTGTGGGGAGACGCCAAGTCGCCATTGCCGTAACCGTCATACTAGTTGCCGTCGTCTATGTATTCATCACCGGCATAAGCGACACGATGGTCTATTACTACAATGTCAGTGAAGTTAGCGAACGTCGGGCGGAACTTGTTGGCAACGCACTCCGGGTGCATGGACAGGTCGTTCCAGGGTCCATCGAAAAGGACCCTACAGGGCTAGTTCACAAGTTTCTTATTGAGGAAGGCGGTCTAACGGTTCCGGTAATCTACCGCGACATCGTTCCCGATACATTCGAAGACCGTGCCGATGCCGTCGTTGAAGGTTCCTTTGACGCCGCCGGTACTTTTCAGGCTACCTTTTTGATGGCCAAGTGCCCGTCAAAATATGAGGCCGAGACCGATTACGCCCAGTTCCGCGAAGCTGGCGTTGTCGCCCCCGCCCAGAGCCGTCAGCCTGCTAAGATTCTCACTCGATAGTTCACCTACTCCGAGATTAGTAAACGTCGGACTTTCAGACACCTAGATCATGCGTGAACTTGGTCAGATTTGCTTGGTCCTGTCGCTTGCCACCGCCGGGTATGCAGTAGCTGCCGCTTTGCTTGGTGTCCATCGTCGGAGCCCCGGACTTACCCAGTCTGCACGCAACGCTGTATACGCGACTGCTGTGCTGGTGGTTACGGCAGGGGGCTCACTCATTTCCCTCTTAGTTTCCGACCGCTTTGACGTCCGTTATGTCGCTCAAAACTCGCGCGCTAGTATGCCGCTGGCATACAAGATTTCCGCACTCTGGGGTGGAATGGAGGGCTCTCTGCTCTTGTGGGCAATGATCCTTGTGATCTATTCCGGCGTTGCTGCCTATCAAAACCGACAGCGCCATCCCGCCCTCATGCCCTATGTACACGCCACCTGTATGACAACCGCAGCGTTTTTCATTTCGTTAATGCTCTTCTCTGCGGACCCTTTCACGCCTCTGGGATTCACTGCCCCAGATGGGCAGGGTATGAACCCACTACTTCAGAACCCGGCAATGGCTATCCACCCACCCAACTTGTATCTCGGGTTTGTTGGCTTCACGATTCCATTTGCTTTCGCTATAGCAGCACTTGCTACTGGTCGGCTGGATACAACCTGGCTGCATAGCACTCGCCGTTGGACTCTGATCGCTTGGTTCTTTCTTTCCATCGGGGTCACACTCGGGGCCCAATGGGCCTACGTAGAGTTGGGGTGGGGTGGCTACTGGGGATGGGATCCTGTGGAGAATGCGTCGCTTATGCCTTGGCTAGTAGCAACCGCGTACCTTCATTCGGTCATGATCGAGGAAAAGAAACAGATGCTGCGAGTGTGGAACGTCCTTCTGATCATCTCGACGTTCGCACTGTGCATTTTCGGCACCTTTTTGACTCGTTCAGGAATTGTTTCATCCGTCCATGCCTTCGCGAATTCCAATCTCGGCCCAATGTTCGCTATTTTCCTCGCAGTTATTCTTGCCGTTAGTCTTGGACTTGTTGCCTTTCGGCTACCTGAACTAAAAAGCGAAGGCAAGCTTGAGGCGGTCCTGTCGCGCGAATCATCGTTTCTTTTCAACAACCTTGTACTTGTCGTCGCTTGTTTCGCTGTGCTTTGGGGAACGATGTTTCCGGTCATCACTGAAGCAATCACCGGGACACAGATGACCGTCGGCCCTCCATTCTTCAATCGCGTCAACGTTCCGATCATGCTGCTACTTTTGTTACTCACGGGTGTCGGGCCACTGATTGCATGGCGTAAAGCATCCCTGCCGAGCCTTCAACGCGCCTTTGCAATGCCAGCTACGGCGGGCGTAGCAACTTTGTTTGCTATGGCCGCCTCTGGCGTCCGTGATTTTGCCAGCATGATGGCCTTTGCGCTTTCAGCGTTCGTGACCGCCACGATCGTGCAGGAATTCTGGCGAGGGACCCGTGCACGAGGCTCGGCGACGGGCGAACCCTACCATCGCGCTCTAATCGGGTTGACCTGGCGCAACAAACGGCGTTACGGCGGTTACATCATTCATATTGGAATTGTCTGCATGGCGATCGGTATTGCGGGTTCAAGTAGTTTCCAAAGGGAAACGCAGGCCACCCTGTCGGCCGGGCAAACCTTCGATTTTGCTGGCTACCGGTTACAGATGGGTGATTTAGAACTTTTCGACTCATCCGGAATTCAAGTTGTTTCGGCAAATTTAGTCGCCTTCCAAGCCAATCAACCGAAATTTCGTATGTGGCCACAACGGCATTTCCATCCCGGACCCGAGGTCCAACCAACGACGGAAGTAGCAATCTGGAGCACCATTCGCCATGATCTTTACTTGGTGCTAGCAGCGTGGGATTTAGATCGTGGCAGCGCCACATTCAAAGCCTACCTAAACCCGCTAGTGAAATGGATCTGGATCGGTGGCCTGGTTCTGGTGTTCGGAACCATCATTTGCATGTTGCCGGATCGCAGTGCCGAACTCGGCGCGCGTAATTACTAGTAAAACTAGCGTAAGGAGGGCACCGATGAGTAACTATCAAAGCGGTCGGGTCGGCATTTTTGCAGCTCTTGCCGTGGCCGCTTTTTTTGTTGCCATACCCACTTCGATGTGGCTTGCCCGGCCTCCGTCCGATGTGACCCAGGCTGAAAGGCTAGGGGCTGAGATCGGTTGCACTTGCGGTACCTGCCCACACCGCCCAATCGCTACCTGCGGTTGCGGTTTTGCAGACACAATGCTGGTCCGACTCGACACCGAAGTAGCAGCAGGTCGGACTGATGACGAAATAATGGCTATCTTCGCCGCTGACTATGGAAACAGTACAAAGATCAAACCGGGAGGGACCGGCTTCGATCTCATGGTCTGGGCTGCGCCAATGGTTCTGTTGATGGTCGGAGCTGTCGCCATGGGTGCTGTGATTTCCAATTGGAGAGCCCAATCTGACTCAGGTCTCGAAAAAACACTCATTGACGAACAGCGGGCCATGGACCCTGAGGCCTCACCGTCTCCCTCTTCAACCGATCCGTCTCGGTACCGTGAAATCGTTGAGGGCGAGCTCGACTCGTTCGTTAACGAAATGAAACACAAGACTGAATGACGGCGTTTCTGGCTATTCTGATAATTGCGGTCGTTGTCAGTGTCGTCGGTTACCCTCTTTTGCGACCCAGTGCAGCGGTGCTCACGATTCCGTTTGGGCCTATTACCGCCCTCGAAGATCGCAAGTTCCAACTTTACGCAGACATACGCGAACTTGGCTTCGACTATCGAATGGACAAACTCGAGGAGGCTGACTACGAAGTCGAAGTCGAACAACTGAAGTCTGAGGCCATTGGCGTTGTTCAACAAATCGAAGAGCTTCGCAGTCAAACACCACGCGCTCCAGACGATCTTGAGGCTGAGATCGCCGCCTATCGCGAGAAACTCGACAACTCTCGGAAGGGCGACTTGGGAACAACCGCCAGGCGTTTCTGTGCCGAATGCGGTTCCACGGTTGATACAGATGACCGATTCTGTGCCGCCTGCGGAAAAGAACTCGGACCATCGTGAGACCCCTGGCCTGGTCTGTCGGTGGTAATTGGCGGGGTCACACCCGTGTGGCAATCATTTTGGCAACCCTTGGTGCAACGTTGAGTTTGATAAGCGCCAGCACTGGCCAAAACTCAGGGGCAACCACACTTCTGGTACAGGTAACCGACGAAACCGGGACCGGGGTTAGTGACCAAGAGGTGTATGTCGTTATTAGCGACGGCGATGAGGTTGTTGAGGACTTTACTGGAAACACTGCACTCGACGGATTTCTCCGGCTTACCGATATCACAGTTGGGGCGCAGTACACGGCTAGCGCAGTGACCCTCTTTCAAGACTATCCCTACCGAAGCCTCGAAACCCCTTTAATACCCGGAGTCGAAGCGGTGCTTCCGCTGAACGTGTTTACCGTCAGCCCTGATGCCAGCAACCCGCATATAAACGTCTTACATATGATCATCAATGTGCTGCAACCTGGAATTTACCAAGTCATTCAGCTAGTAGAGGTGCTCAACCCAAGCGAAACCGCTGGATTCACGGGCGAATCACTCGATGGTCGTGAAATTGGCCTAGTGATCCCAGTCCCTCCAACCGCAGCGAACGTTGCCCCAGTCGAACAAATTGGCGGCCTAGATCCCAGCAGACTTTCCCTCGACGGGAACCGCCTTCTCGACCTGCGCCCATTACCTCCAGGCGTCCATCAGATGGTAATCCAGTACGAACTGCATCCTGGTACCGGCGGTGCCGACATCGAGCTTACTGTCCCCTACCCCACGGCGCAGGTCACGGTCCTGGCTGGTCCTGGAATTGACTCCGTTGAAATTCGCTCCGACCAATTAATTGAGCAACCACCGGCCACCGACATGCCCGGAGGGCCTTTCGCATACTGGACCAGCGACGTTTTCGCATCCGGTGACACGCTCCGGTTTCGACTCGGGCCTCAGCGACCCATGCTATCTACGGCCTCCTGGTCGCTGTTGGCACTCGCAGTTGCTTTGCTTGCAAGCAGCGCAGCCTCAATCTGGGGAGTCCGATCATCTGAACAGCCTCAACAGCGGGCGCTTCTCGTGGCTGAGATCGCGCAATTAGACAGTGACCACGATGGTGGGCACCTAAACGACTCCGATTACCATGCCCGCCGGGGCCACGCCATTGAGCACCTGATGGAGACGCAAAGCGCACATTCAGTTACCCAGAGCAGTCCCGATGCCTGAGCCCGCCATCAAGATCTCCGGACTTAGTAAGCATTTTGGCCCAACAACGGCGCTCGCCGGCGTTGATATCAGTCTACAGCCCGGCGAATTCCTCACCATCTTTGGGCCAAATGGTTCGGGTAAAACGACGATGATGCGAATCATCGCATCACTCTCCCGGCCAAGCACTGGGTCGGTAGAGTTGTTCGGGCAAAACATTCGCAGGGCCCCAGCCCATGCTCGACAACGAATTGGGTTCGTTACCCACAGAAGCCTTCTCTACTCTTCTTTGTCTGGATTTCAAAACGTACATTTCTTCGCTCGCATGTTCGGTGTTGATAACGCTGCAGACCGCGCCCGTGAAATTCTTTCGGCGATGGGGCTGGAGCACCGCATGGACGACAAAGTATCTACCTATTCCCGGGGCATGGAACAACGCTGCGCCATCGCACGGGCCTTGGTCCATCATCCCGACGTCCTCCTGCTTGACGAGCCATTTAGCGGGTTAGATCCCGATGCGACTGCTCGCTTGCAGACGCTCTTGGCGGGGCCAGAGGGAGAATCTCGAACGGTAATTCTGACCAGCCACGATCTAACGTACGGAGCCAAGAACGCTGATCGGGTGGCGATCTTGACGCGTGGCCACTTGGGATTCACCGCTAATGTGGAGCAAATAGCGGAGGGGACGATGCCCGATATTTACCGTGAGCACACAAGAGGGAATCGAGGATGAACATGGTCCGCTTCACCTTCATCTTGATTTCCAAAGATCTGCGATTGGAGTGGCGAAGCAAAGAAGTCCTAAGCTCCACTGTGTTTTTCGCGATGATCGCGCTTACTGTCATCTACTTCGGCTTCCAACCCGGCCGTTTTCAGGTCGCCGACGTTGGCCCAGGTATCCTCTGGACCGCATTTCTCTTTTCGGCCTTACTCGGGATGAACCGAATGTTCCAGGCCGAAAGTGAGCGTGGCGGGCTTGAGGGCCTCATGCTTTGTCCTATTGACCGTACGACGCTCTATCTAGCGAAATGCGGCACACTTTTTGTGTTGTTAACTACAACTATTGTAGCCACGTTTTTCATGTTCATTATTTTCTTCAACGTCCGGCTCTTGGGCCAATTACCTCAGCTTGCCCTGGTTGCTATTCTCGGAAGTTTAGGACTATCAGCCCTTGGAACTAGTTTCGCAGCAATGGCGGCAAAAACTAGCGCCCGCGATATTCTGTTACCGCTGTTGCTAGTGCCAATCGCTATACCGTTACTCATTGCGGCGGTGAAATGCACCGCGGCAATCCTTGCAGGTGATGGACTCACCACAGCACAGAGTTGGGTACAATTGCTGGCGGCATTCGATGTCATATTCCTAGCTGCCGGTTACTTGACTTTCCCGGCAATTTTGGAGGAATAACACTTGACCAGGGACCGCTCACTCAATCCCCCAACGACCCCGTCTAGTGCCCTAGTGGGCGCTGCACTGATAACTACGCTCCTGGCGCTTTACTCGGCCCTAGTCTTTGCCCCAACCGACCGAGTCCAGGGAGACGTGCAACGCTTGTTCTATCTTCATGTCCCCGCCGCATTAACAATGTATCTCGCGATACTCCTCGTCTTTATTGCCAGCCTTCGATACCTCCAAACCCGTGATGCCGCATGGGACGAACTCGCCACTTCGGGAGCTGAAATCGGACTCTTGTGGGGAACAATTGTTCTGCTCACTGGTGCAATGTGGGCCAAGCCCATCTGGGGTGCGTGGTGGACTTGGGACGCCCGCCTAACATCATTTTTTATTCTCTGGCTTATTTTCGTTGCTTACGTAATGCTGCGTAGCTACGGGGGCGAAGTTGAGCAAGTTGCCCGGTTTTGTGCTGTCCTCTCAATCCTTGGTTTCGTTGGCATGCCAATCACCCATTATGCAGTCGAGTGGTTCAGGACAATGCACCCTGGCCCGGTGATCATGACCGAAGGGGGGTTGGGCCGGGGCTTGCCCGGGAGCATGCTCGCAACCTTTGCTTTTGGCCTAGTTGCGTCTGTCGTCCTTTTCGCGAACCTATTTATTCTGCGCCTCCGCCTCGAGCAACAGTCTCGTCGCACACAGCAAATACGGCGACATCTCGACCTGATGGAGACATCATGATGACCAATCCTGGGTACCTTTTCGCTGGTTTCGCCCTCGCGTGGGGGTTGGTTCTTGTCTACCTCTGGTTTCTATCCCGACGCTCTGCCGTTGTGCAGAAGGAACTAGAAACGCTTGAGCAGCGTCTGAACAAAGCTAAACCGCAGGACTGAGGCACGTTCCGCAGATCAACACGGCGTTCTATTTGGCAATCTGCGTGAGAAATGACGCCGCTGGCCCGCCACTGGACATTCCGTGCAACATCCGCGAGGACTTCTACGACCCGATCGATTTCAGCTGTGGTGTTGTAAATATGAGTCGATATGCGGATCGCGTTACGGGTGCAACGCCCAACCTCGCGATTCTTTCCGGCGCGAGGCCTTGCATCAATTACCTTCGATGTCAGGGTCCAGGCCGAGTTGCGCGGAAAGCTCTGAAATCTGGGCTCGGGCTTCTCCAGCTGTATAGGAATCGCCAAATTCATCGACGACCTTCTGGTAATTCTCCAAAGCTGCCCGAGCATCGCCAGCCTCCTGGAAGGCACGCGCCTTTGCTATCAACGCCTCCTCCCTCGGAAACAAGTTTCGCGGAGTTTCTAGTAAGCGATCAAAATATGCGACCGCTGCCTCGGCGTTGTCCCGCCCGCGTTCCAACTGGCCAAGCCTATACAGGGCCATCGCCGAAACCAATGATCCGCGTGCCTCTGCGGCCTGAGTGAATGCTGCAATTGCCGCATCGATGCTACCTAAGCGAACCTGGCAATCTGCTGCATAAAAAGCCGCAACACGCCCCGAGGGTGAACTCGCGTATCGCTCCACAATTGGCTCGAACCGATCAAGCGCCGCGCGACATTTCTCCGCCTCCGTACGGAACTGCAAACCAGACATCGCTGAGTCTGTGATACTCGCAGACTCCAGCGAACCATTTGCAGAAGTCCCCGAATCCGTTCCAGGAATCTCTGGAGATTCGATGTCTGTTCCACTTTCGGCTGTCGACTCCGCTACCTGGTCCACGCTTGGCGCTTGTTCTGTCGGTATCACTGGAGCCCGGAAGACTTCCATTGCAGCAGCCAACAACTCAGCTGCCTGGGTTTCTTGTCTCTGGTCCGCGAAACGCACACCGAGCACAATCGACACCACAAGCGCGAGGATGAGAAGGAACCAGCCAATGCGACGACCATGGCCGACCAGCCACTGAGTGACCCTGCCCGTTAAGCTGACCAGCTCGTCGTGCTTGAGATTGAGATCCTTACGCCGGAGAGACTTTGCACTCATAGTTGGATTCTACCATTCGAATCAGGAGCCAGGTTCCTTCAATACAATTGGATAGTCGACTTTAACGGCATCTTGGACCCTGTCCGCGGTCGGTCCCTCAACCCAGTGTGAGCCGTCAGCGCTGAATTCTTTCTTCCAGATTGGGGCACTCATTTTGAGTTGGTCGATGGCAAACCGGCAAGCTTCAAAGGCCGCGTCACGATGCTCCGCAGCAACTACTATCACCACAGACACTTCGCCGACCTCCAGACGGCCAACTCGATGGTGGATAGCCATCCCTGTAATTGCACTGCGCTCACTAGCCGCGGCAGAAATTTGGGCGAATATTGCCTCGGCCATACCGGTGAAAGCTTCGTACTCTAAGTGGGTGGTGACTTGGTCACCAGTATGATTTCGTACCGTCCCTTCAAATGTACAAATCGCCCCGCTTGTCGGGCCTGCGACCAGCGCCGCGAGTGCAGTGGCCTCTATCGGTTCATCCACGATTGCAAATAGTCGCGCTGACATTATTAACCCCCGCTTACTGGCGGGATGAAGCTGAGAACGTCACCTGCACAAAGTACATGCTCCCAGTCCGAATATTCCTCATTGACCGCCACTGCCAGTGTTGAACGGAACTGCCGGACGCCGGGGAAGCGCTCGCAAAGCACTTCAAAACATTCAACGGGCCTGGCACCATCTGTAACTTGTACAGATATGTGCCCCTTGTGATCACATACTTCTCGTATGCGAGCGAACAACACTATCTCGACTACGATGTCCGTGGCCATACGCCTCAACCCGTCCCGCGCCGCAGCGTCAAGCCGCCGTCGACGACCAATGTCTGGCCAGTGATGTAATTGTCTGCAGACATCAAAAAACCTACTGATCGAGCAATATCCTCCGGATAACCGAACCGTGGTATGACTCCATCATCAATGAATGAATCGTATTTGCCTGACGCGATCGAAGCGAGCGCCATACCGGATTCCGTTACACCCGGGGCGACTACATTGATTCGAATATTGTTACTACCACCATATTCTTGAGCAAGGATCCGCGCGGCGTGGACGAGGGCGGATTTTGGCCCAGAGTAAAGCAAGCTGCCCGGAAAGGGCGCCACACCCTGCATCGAGGACAGCAAAACGATGGCACCAGGTTGGTTGTTGGCGGCGAGCACTTTGGCACAACCGCGCGCCAGCAGGATGGGGCCAGTGTAATTAACGCGCAGTGCAGTCTGTACAGTCTCGACCGTGTATCCCGCCGAGCTGATTCGCGACGGATCGCCCACACAAACAACGGCACCGTAGAATGCCTGATTATCAATCTCATCGAGCAACACTGCACACCCAGCGTCGGAGGTAATATCAGCCCTACATGGGTAGACCTCTCCACCATACTGCGCTTCAAGTGCACCCTTGATATCTTCCGCGCGACCCCTGTCGGAAACGTAACCCAGTACGATGTCGGCACCCATCTGCATCAAACGCCCGCATACAGCGGCGCCCAAACCACCTCCTCCCCCTGCAACCAATATCCGGCAACCATCCAACCGGTCCGCAAATTCATATTCGTACCGCGTTCGCCTCGTTTGACGTCCTTGATCTAAGTATTTACTAGCCATTCAAACGCCTTTGTGTCTTCCACCCGATCTCTTGATAACGGATGATATCGAAACCATAGGATTCTGCCCCGCAACTATAATGGACCCAACGGCAACCGACAGAGCTTGCCCGACGTCAAGTAGACCTGCCGAAGCTTGGAGGGGAAGTGAGTGCAATACGCAACTACGGATGGCTATTAGCTGGTGCCGGTGTCGGCCTACTAATCGCGCTGTTCGGCCTTGGCGAGTCGATGTCAGCGAGGCTGAATACCATCATCCCCCTGCCTTGGGGAGCAATCGGAATTGGAGTTGTCGTCTTCATGGCGTTTACTAGCTTGCACTTTCGACTGCAACTCGTTCGATTGCTTGAACAACAACAGCGTGAGCTTGAGCGCGGTGCGGCGACCTCGCAACTAATTCAGTCGGCGGTGTCTGACGGCAGAAGATGGCTTCGTGTTGTGCAGGAAAATCTTGAACTCGTCAGCAGCGAATCGCAGGGTGAAAGGGAAAAGCGCCTGTACCTAGAAGGCGCACGTGCCAATTCCGACAAGATTGAGGAGGCACTCGATCGCATCGAAGGAAACCAGCGACGGCAAGATAGTCCCGACGTCTCCATCGAGAGTTGAGCCGCACAACGGACATCACAGAAGTCGTTGCTGCGGTTATCTGTAGAGCGGAAACAGTTTTGCTCTGCCAACGGCACGATGGCCCACACTTGCCACTCATGTGGGAGTTTCCAGGCGGCAAGATCGATCCTGGGGAATCTCCACAATTTGCGCTAAAACGAGAACTCGCTGAAGAGCTTGGTGTCGGCGCCGAAATTGGCAGGCAGATCGCAGATGTTGAGCACCACTACTCGGAGAAGAGCGTTCGAATTCGGTTCTTTCTCGCCAACATCACGGCTGAGCCAAGGGCTGTTGTACACCGTGCAGTGCGTTGGGTCGCGCTCGACAAAATCGTTGACTATACAGTTCCACCTGCCAACGAGTCCGTGGTACGAATGATCGAGAAAACACCACACGGTGAAACCTCGCTTCACTGAACACGTGGAAAAGCTTGTGCAAAACTTCGGGTCCCGATCCTGACCAAGCCTATTTATAGGGCCCCTAACGCAATGCACACAAACTTGTGCATCCCCTGTCCCGCCACCAGGCTATTAGACTCGTAGCCGTTCAAACGGATGGTTACCATCAATAAGAACGGGCGTCGATCCGGGTCCGAAGCTCCGAGGTGTGGCTAGGCCCGGTACCACAACAACTGCCGATAATACGCGCGCCCATATCCATCCACCTGTCAGCATGAACCGCGTACGCGAATGGATCTACGCTGTCAGTATTGATCCACCCATGTGTTTTGTCGGCATAGCCAACGTTCCCATAACCGCCAATTGGCAAATCTGTAGCGGACGCGAGTATTGAAAGTCCGACACTTAAGTCGGGCGCGGCGACACAATTAACAAGAAAGGCGACAACTCCGCAACGACCTAGCTGATCAACAGCTTCTGGAATCCCTTCGCCCGAAAGCAACTTGCCATCTCGCGCACACACAAAACTGACCATGACCGGTAATCCGGTAGCGACGGCGACTTCCGCTGCTACGGCAGCTTCACGAATCGTGTTCATTGTTTCCACTAGAAGAAGATCGACCCCTGCGTCCGCAAGTGTCGTTGCCATTTCGTAGTGCTCGACCGATAGTGTTTCGGAATCGGGAACCAAGTCTGGTGAGTAGCAGTCCTCGAGCGGCGCAATTGAACCGGCAACGTGGGGCCTCCTACTATTCCCGGGCACCGCATCTTCTATGGCACCCCGCGCAAGCTCTACGGCCTTTTTGGTAAGCATGTTGGCTCTGCCAGCGTACCCTGCGGCGGCGAGCGACCGACGATGAGTTCGAAAAGTATTTGCGGTAATGATCTCTGCTCCCGCCAGAACGTAGTCGCGGTGGATAGCTCGCAGAACATCTGGGGCATCCAACAGCGCTTTTGCCGACCACATTGGCAACCCTGTGTCGACCCCACGGCGGTTTAACTCAGTTCCGGTCGCACCATCCAATAGAAGAGGTGGCCCTTTTCGTAGACGATCCTGAATCTGCGGAACTTCCTTATGATTCGGATAGCCAGGAACTGTTCCGGATGTCTCTGTCATTCAGTAACTGCTATCTGCACCCGTGTGTCATTGAAACAAGCGCCGCCTGCAATATCGGTCAGACTGTCCGGAACAAGCGCGTTAGCAGTATTGCCCGACAGGGTATTGTGGTCCCATGTTCCTTTGGGAATATAGGCGACGCCAGCTCGCATCGAGCTATTAATAGTCGCAACACAGTGCACTTCGGTGTTTTCATTGAACACACGAACCCGCGCGCCCTCTTCAATTCCACGGGCGACGGCATCTTCCGGGTGAACCTCAACGGGGACAAGGGTGCGACGTAACTGCCCGAACGTCGAACTTACCGTTAATTCATGAGCCGGAGAAATCAAGGCAATCGGATACAGTTCTGACGCCGGGTCCCCCTCATAGAAGTACAACCCACCTCGCTGGGCAGCTTCGCTGTCCAACTCCCCTGATACAAGATGGATTTTGCCATCTGCTGTGCCCGGAAATACATCAACGAATTGAATTGGGTTTGCCCCAAATCGCGGAAAGGAAATTCCCTTTTCCGATAGAGCGCCCCGCATTTCTTCTCCTCTCGGCTCGCCCCCCAGAATTGTGTTAATGATCTCATCTTCGCCCACTGGATCATCGGGCTGGGCTAATCCACTTAACTCGCACAATGTCGCGAAGACCTCGTGGTTTGAACGAGACTCACCCACCGGGTCGAGCACCGCCTTGCACCGTTGGAGGGTGTACGCACCGTAGCTTCGAGCAAGCTCTGGACGCTCAAGAAAAGTTGTCGCTGGCAGGACGACATCGGCATAGCGGGCCGTATCAGTCATTACTTGGTCAAAGACCACGGTAAACAGATCCTCGCGCATAAGACCACGGCGAACTTTGTCCTGCGCCGGTAAAGTCGCGAGCGGATTGCAGTTGTAGATAAATAGACCTTTCACGGGCGGGGCACTCGAAAGCAACACTTCCCCAGTTTTGTTCATGTTAATGACCCGCGTCAGAACCTCATCTTCGGCTGCTGCTATTGACGCATCTAGGTTCCAAGCCTTTGCGTTGCTCATTGTGTAGCCACCACCACGAACACCAAATTTCCCAGCGACTGCCGACAACGCCAGAACTGCTGCAACCGCAGATCCACCGTTCCTGTTCCGTTCAAGGCCCCAACCACAGCGAACTACAGCGGGCTCAGCCGTTACGTAGCGCTCGGCGAGTTCCGCGATCACTGCCGGGTCCACCCCCGCAACTTCAGCGGCGGTGTCGAAGGACCAAGCCGCAGTTCGCTCAGCGAACTCGTCGACCTCACAAGCGTACTCAGCAAGGAATTCACGGTCGGCTGCTCCGCTCTCGAACATCCAGCGAGCAATGCTTAGAGCCACCGGAAGATCTGTCCCCGGACGCAATGGCAGATGCAAATCGGCGATCCGCGCAACTCCGGTGCGCCGTGGGTCCACGACGGCAATCCATGCGCCCTCCTTCTTCGCTTTTTGGAGGATTGGCATCAAGTGAATGCCTGTGACTGACGGATTCGCGCCCCAGATAATAATGGCTCCCGCTTCAGCATAATCCGTAAAACTGACACCCGGCATCCAGCCATACATCGCACCCGCCGCGCGGGTGCTTGGAGCGGCGCAAACTGTGCGGGCCAACCGTGATGCTTTAAGGCGACGGAAATACCGGGCATCGGTATTGTCCTGAGAAAGCAGCCCATTAGATCCACCATAAGACAGCGGAAGTATGGCCTCACCGCCGTAATTGTCCCGGATGGCATTGAACCGCTCAGCAATGGCGCTAAGAGCCTGGTCCCAGCTGACCCGCTCAAAACTTGCATGACCCTTAGTGCCGCAACGAATCAAGGGATGGCGAACCCGGTCCTCCCCATAGAGGTGTTCATTCATCTGGGAGCGCACTTTGCCGCAGATGTACCCCTCAGTCAGCGGATTACGCGTATCGCCATCAATGCTGACAAGATGGCCATCCTTAACCTTAACCTCGATGCTGCAGGAATCTGGGCAGTCCAAAACGCAAAGCCCAGTCTTATACACTCGGCGCTCCGGGCTCCGTCATGCCCATCGCATCAAGGAGGCTGTCAAGATCCTCAACGGAAAGCACCTCTTGCTCCAGTGCCACCTCCCGCACAGTGCGGCCTGATACGTGTGCCTCCTTCGCAATCGCCGCTGCCTTATCGTAGCCAATCACGGGCGCCAATGAAGTGACCATTGCCATCGACTTTTCGATCATCGATGCTGTGCGCTCCTCGTCGACCTCTAGCCCGTCAACACAACGCTTCGCGAAGTTGCGTGATGCGTTGGCGAGGATTTCGATGGACTCAAGGATGTTTGATGCCATCATCGGCAGCATTGTGTTGAGCTCGAAACTTCCCCACTGGCCTCCCAAGGTGACCGCAAGGTCGTTGCCAATCACCTGCGCTGCTACTTGAATAGCAGACTCGGCAATAACTGGATTGACTTTACCCGGCATGATCGACGAGCCTGGCTGGACCGCGGGCAGGATTAGTTCTCCTATGCCACAGCGTGGCCCCGATCCCAGCCAGCGGATGTCATTGGCAATCTTCATGATACTTACGGCGACAGTTTTAAGTGCCCCGCTAGCTTCCACCAAGCTGTCCTGGGCCCCTTGTGCCTCAAAATGGTTGGACGCTTCACGGAACTTGAGTCCAGTCCTGCGATTGATCTTTTCGATTACATTGCCAGCCAGGGCAGGATGCATGTTCAAACCGGTACCAACCGCGGTGCCGCCAAGCGCCACCTCAGCTATTGCATCGCGACAATCGCCAACCCGCCGGATCGAAAGTTCAGCTTGACGGGCGTATCCCGAAAACTCCTGGCCCATCCTCAACGGGGTAGCATCCTGCAAGTGAGTGCGGCCGATCTTCACTACCTGGTCAAATTCAACAGCCTTTGCATCCAAACTCGTATGCAATTCACGGAGCGACGGCAGTAAGTCGATTTCAATCCCCTGCAACACTGCGATATGAATGGCCGTAGGTATAACGTCGTTGGATGATTGCCCCATATTGACGTGATCATTCGGGTGCACCAGCCGACTGCCAATCTCGCCTCCTAGAATTTCCGTGGCACGATTAGCGATCACCTCGTTGGTATTCATGTTGCTCGACGTCCCCGAACCAGTTTGATAGATATCCAGCGCGAAGTGCTCGTCTAGATCCCCCTCTATAACCTCTTCAGCCGCCCGGCAAATCGCCTCACATTTTTCGTGATCTAGTAAGCCCAGCGTGTTATTTGCCTCTGCCGCAGCATGCTTGATCATGCCCAGTGCCGCGATAAATCCACGGGACAATCGGCGGCCGCTAATACGAAAATTCTCGACAGCGCGTTGTGTCTGGGCACCGTAGTAAGCGTTACTGGGCACCTCTATCTCACCCATAGAATCTTGCTCGATACGGAATGCTTTATTAGTCTCACTCATAAGCACACGATACACCTGAAGGCCAATCTGGGCGAGAACCCACGTACAACTCACAAGTCTTGGGGGGATCAAACTAGCTCTAAGAAGATTGGAGTCGCGTTTAGGGGGCTCCTATCCGGACTCTCCTTCACAGAACCCGCACCACTGAAGCATTATTAGCTAGCCTATCTACTAGATTGATTGATCGAATGTACACATGTGGCAGTACGGTATGAGGCTTTACCAGGTGGATGCGTTTACCAATAAGTGCTTTCAAGGGAATCCTGCCGCCGTTTGCCTCCTGGACGCACCCCAAGACGATACCTGGATGCAGGCTTTTGCTTCGGAAATGAATCTTTCCGAAACAGCTTTCCTTGAACCCAATGATGATTACTACAGGCTTCGCTGGTTTACGCCCTCAATCGAGGTGGATTTATGCGGCCACGCCACTCTCGCAAGCGCTCACGTTTTGTGGGAAACCGGGGCAGCCAAAAGGGGAAATGTCATTGAGTTTGATACTCGTAGCGGGCTATTAACCGCTTCTTATGTGGACCATTGGATTCAGCTTAATTTTCCCGCCACCCCTGCGAAGGAAACAACCTGCAACATCGACCTCGAACGTGCGCTCGGAGCAAGGCCGACGTTCGTTGGCAAGAGCGCTTTTGATTTCTTGGCCGAAGTCCCTTCGGAAACACTTGTCCGCGAGCTGAACCCGAACTTCAGTCTCATTGAACTGGCGGCGGCTCGTGGGGTTATCGTCACCGCCAAATCCACTTCAACAGATTATGATTTCGTATCCCGTTTTTTCTCGCCTCAGTCGGGCGTCGCGGAGGACCCTGTAACAGGTTCAGCACATTGCTGCCTCGGGCCCTACTGGGCCCATCAGATCGGTAAAGACGAGTTAGTTGGCTACCAGGTCAGCAGTCGAGGGGGAATGGTCCGGGTCAAGCTCCGAGACGATCGCGTCATCCTTGGCGGGCAAGCCGTCACCGTCTTCTGCGCCGAAGTTCCTTAAGGAGTGACCGGCGGGTTGTCGTCGCCCTTGGCTTATCTTCACGCGACCGGAATGCGCCGCGATAATGGCCGCCCCCTGCTCAGGAACGTTCAAGAACCCGGGCACCAATTTCGTCGGCTATGATCACCCGATCGGCCATGCCCAAAAACATCCCCTGGGCGACCACTCCCGGAATGCTGTCGATTAATTTAGCTATGGCAACTGGTTCCATGATCCCAGCTTCGAAAATGCAATCAAAAATATAATTGCCTTCATCCGTTTCGAAGGGCTTGGCGTTCTTGGAGCGCAAGTGTGGTTCAGCGCCAAGATTCTGTAACTGCAGCCCAACTGTTTTCCAACCGAACGGCAACACTTCCACTGGCAAAGGTGATTTTTCCCCAAGGGCAGTCACCATTTTCGAGCCGTCGGCTACAATAATTAATTCCCGACTAGCGCTGGCAACAATCTTCTCTCGAGTCAAGGCGCCCCCTAGGCCTTTGATCAAATCGAGGTCGCGACTAACTTCGTCGGCACCGTCAACGGTGAGGTCGACCTGCGGATATCTTTCCAGATCAGCCATTGGAATCCCGAGTTCTTGCGCTTGTTGCTCAGTCGCAATCGAGGTCGGAATTGCGACCATATTCTCAAGAGCTCCAGACTGAACCATCGCACCGACAACTTCTACAAAGTGCGCAGCCGTCGACCCTGTCCCTAGCCCAAGAACGTTTACCCCTTCTAAAAAAAGAGCGGCCTTTTCAGCCGCCAAACGCTTTAACTCATCGGTGGATCGAGCCATCAGAAGGTCACACTAGCAGGTCAACACGCCGCACGTTGCTACCCACACACCGAGTGTATATGTCTTAAAGAAAACACTGGCTGCAAATGGACTGGCTATCAGGAGGACGGTCACCCATCAAGCAACCCACAAGTCGTGCAAGTCCTCTTGGCATGGAACCCGGTCGCGGTAAGCTTCGTTTATGCAGACTACTCTTGACATCAAGCTTCATCTTGACTGGGATGGGGAACTTCGCTTTTCGGGCGCTATTGACGATACGACCGTGCACATTGACGGCTCGGCTAAAATGGCACCCTCTCCCGTCCAAATGCTATCTGCTGCTCTCGCGGGATGCATGGCGATCGACCTCGTGGATATCCTCGCAAAAATGCGGACACCAGCTGATTCACTGCGTATCGACCTAGAAGTCGAACGGGCAACACAGACTCCACGACGGGTGGTGACCGCTGAAATGGTATTCACCATTCTCGGCGATGTGCCTGAAAAGAACGTGTCCCGCGCTATCGACATGTCCCGCAAAACCTATTGTTCTGTATGGCACTCTCTGCAACCGGACATCAAATTTCAAACCGCTTTTAAGCTCAACCCGAGCTAACCGAACCACGCGGTTCAAGTCCGGGACCAGAAGTCACCGACACGTCGTATGAACGCGTCTCCCAACTCATGATGTGGCGCATGCCCACCATGCACACGCCAGATTTCAGTGTCTGGCACAAGTTGCCCGATCACCTCTAGCTGTTTGTCACTTCCAAATCCATCGTTATCACCTTCAACCGCAAGTACCGGACATGCCACCTGTGACAACTCAGAGCGAGCGTCCCATTCTGCATGAGAGCCTCCTAGCCAAACCTCTGCCCAAGCCTCCAAGAGAGACTCGCCCCGATCGCCGTGCAAACGACCAAGCCAGGAAGGCGTGACACCCGTATTTAACTGGTCCTGAAGAGCTTCAATACTCTTCGTTGTTTCCGCCTCGACGAAAGTATGCGCGGCGATGCTCACCACCGAGCGAATCCTATTCGGATGCCATGCGGCGGCCAGTAACGCAATAGTGGCGCCGTCAGAGTGCCCCACCAGGTCAACTGAACCCATCTCTGTGGCATCAATAATTTCCATCAGCGTTGGGACCTCCGCCTCCATAAACCCAGCTGCGAAAAAGGTCCTAGCCTCCGACCCGCCGTAACCCCACCGGTCGTAGATAAGGGTGCGCACCGAGCATTCGGTGGAGAATTCCCGCGGAATTGTCTTCCATGACTCGATGGCACCTAGCCCATCATGAAGGAATACTACCGTTCTCTGTGCAGAGCCATCACCATGGACGAGAAACCGAAGGCTGCGTCCACCGAACGTCCGGAATCTAGGCTCAGAGCCTTCTAGTAACACCCGCGGTTACCACTCGTAGAATCCACGGCCGGACTTCTTGCCCAGAAGTCCATCGGCGACCATGTGCTCAAGAATTTTGGGCGGACGAAAAGCCTCGCTCCGAAGTTCCTCATGGAGATATCGCGCAATTGCCAACCGCACATCGAGCCCGACCAAATCGGTAAGCTTAAGCGGCCCCATGGGGTGTCGATAGCCTAGTTCCATCGCGGTATCGATACTTTCTACCGTTGCAACCCCTTGTTCCAGCATCCGCATCGCCTCAAGGCCGAGCAGGACACCCAGCCGGCTAGTCGCGAAACCTGGAGCATCATTGACAACAATCGGTGTTTTCCCCATTCGAGTGGCAACGGAAACCGCGAGATCCACGGTCTCTTCCCGCGCTCTACCATGCCGAATTACCTCAACCAGGTCCATGACGTGCACAGGGTTAAAGAAATGCATGCCTATAAGGCACCCCTCATCTTTTAATCCCGCCGCGATCGACCCAACACTTAGCGAACTCGTGTTGGTTGCCAACGTCACTCCTTGCTGACATTCAGATTCAATCGCCTTGAAAATGTCCCTCTTTAATTCAAGATTCTCGGGAACAGCCTCGATAACCAATTGTGCCGTCGTAGAAATTTCGCCTAGATCGATGGTGGTGGAGATTCGGCTTAGCACCGCCTCACGTTCCTCATCCACCATCTTGCCGAGTTCAACGCTCTTCGCCAAATTAGCTCGGATCGTGTCAAGAGCAGATGCAAGGAGCTCTGTGTTGATCTCGCAGAGCAGCGTGTCGTATCCGGCCTGTGCGGCAATTTGGCCGATTCCATGCCCCATCGTCCCGGCGCCAACCACACCAATTCTTTCGATGCTCATTATCGACCCGTAACTGTCGGCACCTAGACCTACCACCAGATTAGGAGCCGAACCTATATCGTTCCGTCAGAGACCAAATACTTAGTCGGAAGCCGCGAATCTGCCTGGATTGCCGAATCCACAAAATCACACCGAAGAGCTTTATTAAAGCAAAAAGCTAGGCGGATTTTCGCTCTTCACCCCAGGGGTCGGCAACGTGGACGTCCCATACCAGATGAAGTTTCTCCATCAAGCGAATCGTGTACCACGTCATGTCGATTTCCCACCAGCGCAATCCGTGGCGTGCCGATCGAGAAAAAGCATGATGATTGTTGTGCCAGCCTTCACCAAACGCGAGTAGGGCAACCCACCAGTTGTTGGTTGAGAATTCTCGTGTGTCGAAGGTCCGGTATCCCCACGTATGGCCCGCCGAATTCACAAACCACGTAGCATGGTATGAGAAAACTGTCCGTACAAAAATACCCCAAACAAGCCAGGGCATCCCTCCAATCGCATACAAGACAGCAGCGAGGCCGACTAGCGGGGCCCAATAGTAGCGGTCAAGCCAGCGATGCACTGGGTCACGCTGCATCTCCTTGGCAAGATCTCGGGGCTCGCGACCGAAGGGGTCCGAGGTTACACACCACAGCATATGAGACCAATCAAAGCCATGCTTCGGTGAATGCGGGTCACCTTCTCTGTCGGAATCACGATGATGCATACGATGAGTTCCGACCCAGTGTATGGGGCTCCCCTGGAGACTCATCGTGCCAAGCACCGTTATGGCGTATTCGAGCGGCTTGAAAGTCTGGAAACCTCTATGTGTCAAAAGCCGGTGGAATCCCAGGCAAATACCGATTCCACCAGTAAGCCACCAGAGAAATACGGCCATACTAAATGCACCCCACGTGAAATAGAAAGGTGCCAACAAACAACCAACATGGAGTCCGGCCAGCCCTAGAAAGATCGGCCAATTAATGTTGTCCCAACGGACGCGGTGCAGCTCGTCTCTTTCTATGGTCTGACGTTTCTTTTGGGACATGGAGCCTTCAGACGCTTACGGTTCGACTGGCATTATAAGTCATCCGTTAATCACGCCGGCGCAAACCCGCGGAACTGTTCGAGTACCGGCAAGTTTAGACGCAGTCGCGTATATCGCCAAGCCACTCAGTGGCGCCCCTCTTTAAACCCGACTTCATGCAGAAGAACCCTACAGACGCTAAAATCGATCTGTTTCCATGCACCTTGCGCGACGCGTCTCTGGATGAAGATATGGATTATCGAAACAACGCCCGAACCACACTTTCGACTCCCCTTGGTAAAAGGACTATCTACAGCCTTGAAGCCGTGAAAGAGCTCGGTTCATTGGATGCCCTTCCCTACACCATAAAAATTCTTCTTGAGTCGTGCCTTCGGACTCAGGATGAACACGTCGTTACCGCCGGGCATATCGAAGCTCTCGCTACCTACGAAGCGCAAAATGTCCCCAAAACGGAAATCCCCTTCATCCCTGGGCGCGTTGTGCTACAGGACTTCACCGGCGTACCCGCAGTTGTTGACCTCGCGGCGATGCGATCGGCAATGCAGCGAATGGGTGGGGATCCAGCAAAGGTCAACCCATTGGTCCCCTGCGATCTGGTCATTGACCATTCGGTCCAGGTAGACGCTTATAACAGCAAAATGGCGTTGGCGATCAACGGCAAGAAGGAATTCGAACGGAATCAGGAACGCTATGAATTCCTGAAATGGGGACAAAGTGCATTTGATAACTTTCGCGTGGTGCCACCGGCAACTGGGATCGTCCATCAAGTAAACCTTGAGTACCTGGGGCGAGTGGTCTGGGACCAAGAAGGCGTCTTGTATCCCGACTCCCTGGTTGGAACAGACTCACACACCACAATGATTAACGGACTCGGTATTCTTGGGTGGGGAGTTGGGGGTATCGAAGCCGAAGCAGTAATGCTTGGCCAGCCGGTTTACATGCTCATCCCGGAAGTGGTTGGTTTCCGTCTAACTGGCCAACTCCCTGGTGGCGCCACAGCAACGGACCTGGTGTTACGTGTCACCGAGATGCTCCGTAACCTCGGCGTAGTCGGGAAATTCGTTGAATTTTTTGGGCCTGGACTGGAAACCATGCCGGTAGCTAATCGTGCAACGATCGCGAACATGGCCCCCGAATACGGTGCCACCTGTGGCTTCTTTCCAGTTGACCAAATGACCCTAGACTATCTTCGCAATACCGGACGCGACGACGAGCTTTCTGAGGCTGTTGAGCAATATTGCATTGCTCAGGGTCTATGGCGAGACGACACTCGCGAGGTGCAATATACCGACACTCTTGAACTTGACATGGCTGGAGTTGAGCCATCACTTGCGGGACCGAAACGTCCGCAAGACCGTATTGCCTTGTCGGGGATGCAGAAACAATGGCACCACGACCTGGATACGACCTTCACTCGCAGTGAGCTCCCTGTAGAGCGGGGAACCCAGATTGCCGATAAAGCAACATCTCTCGCGGTAAAGGAAGCCGGGCCCGTTGTGACGTACGATGGGGAGGAATTTCACCTGAGCGATGGTGCTGTTGTTATCGCAGCAATCACGAGTTGCACGAACACTTCAAACCCGAGCGTCATGGCTGCTGCCGGTCTTGTCGCCCGCAACGCCCGCAGCCGCGGCCTACGGCGCAAACCATGGGTAAAGACATCACTAGCACCGGGTTCCAAAGTGGTCACCGACTACCTCGACAAAGCAGGGCTCACTGAAGACCTTGAGGCATTGGGTTTCTATCTCGTCGGCTACGGTTGCACGACCTGCATAGGCAACTCAGGGCCACTCCCCGCAGAAATTCAGGATGCGATCCGCAGTCATGACCTAGTCGTCGCCTCCGTCCTGTCCGGTAACCGCAACTTTGAGGGTCGTATCCATTCCGACGTCAAAGCAAATTACCTAGCGTCACCTCCCCTCGTCGTTGCCTACGCTCTTGCCGGGACGGTTGACATTGATCTAACTACCGACCCGATTGGACAGGACCGTACCGGAAATGATGTATACCTCGGTGACATGTGGCCACAACAGGAAGAAATTCAAGAGTTACTTGCCAACGCGGTCCACCGAGACCAGTTCGAAAAGGAATACGCGGAGGTGTTCACTGGCGGCTCGGACGATTGGAAAGCAATCGAAACCACCGGCGGCGCTATTTATGATTGGAGGGACGACAGCACCTACATTCAGGAGCCCGATTTCTTCCTCGACATCCCCCCCCAGCCCACACCGATCCTCCCCATTGAGAACGCCCGCTGCCTTATCAAGGTTGGCGACTCTGTTACTACCGACCACATCAGTCCTGCCGGGGCGATTGGCGCAGATACTCCCGCAGGGGAATATCTGCGCTCGCGTGCGGTCCAGCCAGAGGATTTCAATAGTTACGGATCACGTCGTGGCAATCATCACGTAATGACCCGCGGCACCTTCGCGAACGTTCGGGTCCGTAATCAATTAGCCCCGGGAACAGAGGGCGGCTGGACAATGGATCTCCTCGATGGCGAGATCAAGTCAATCTACGAAGCCAGCCTGGCCTATCGCGCAGCCGATGTCCCATTAATTGTTCTTGCGGGAACTGACTACGGCATGGGCTCTTCCCGTGATTGGGCAGCCAAAGGCACGTTTCTACTTGGCGTCCGCGCTGTGATTGCCAAGTCGTTTGAGCGTATCCACAGAAGCAATTTGCTCGGCATGGGTATTTTGCCGCTGGCTTTTTCTTCGGGAGAAGACTCCGGCACTCTAGGCCTCAGTGGCACTGAGGTGTTCAATATTCACGTCTCTCGAGACCTTCAACCGCGGCAAGACATCATGGTTAGCGCCCACCATCAGGACGGGCGCGAAGTGACGTTCACAACAATCTGCCGTGCTGACAGCCCCGTCGAAGTCGACTACTACCGCAATGGTGGAATCTTACATACCGTCTTACGCCGCATGGCAGGGGCATAAAGCAAAAGGACAAGGCAACCTCCATGGACGGGAGTGAGAAGCCACCAAGTACCGATCTTGAAGCCCTCGCACGTGACTGCGATATCGAATTCACTCGCGCTGGCGGTCCCGGCGGACAGCACCGGAACAAGGCTGAAACCGCTGTGCGCATTACACATAGGCCAAGCGGCGTAACCGTTGTCGCTTCCGAACGCCGTTCGCAGGCACGAAACAAGATGGCCGCCCTTAAGAGGCTCGCTGACAAACTTGTAGCAATAGAACGAGAACGAGTGCTCTCCCGTCAACGAGAAAACCGACTGGCGACTCGGCCAACCAAGGGAGCTAATCAACGACGCCTTGAGAGCAAGCGTCACGTTGGCGAAAAAAAACGAGGTCGGGGGAAATTTCGATACCATAACGACGAATAGAGACTGCCATTATTGCAGCCCCTACAAAGCTGGCAGAGTATGCTAGTTCCATTACGGTTTCCGATAACAGGCAGCACAATTATTCCCGGGAAAAACAATGAGTCCCGAGACACTTCTGGAGAGAATGTGGGAAGAACGCGCCACAGCGATTCTCCGCACCCATAACCATGATGTCGCTCGTGACGCAATGACGGCGGCAATCGACGGTGGCTTTCGGTTTATAGAATTCACCTTGCATTGCCCCCGCCCATTTGACCTGATCGAGTCATTCGCCAAGAAAGACGGCATAGTCGTAGGAGCCGGGACCGTCTTGCAACCAGATGATGCCCGGCGAGCGATTGAGTCCGGTGCGAGCTTTATTGTTTCTCCAGTTCTAGACGAAGATGTGGTTGGAACAACGTTGGAGCACGGCGCGGTAGCCATGCCGGGCGTCCGGACGCCAACAGAGATGGTGCAGGCCCACCGCATGGGCGCGGCAATGCAAAAACTTTTCCCAGCTCCAACTAACGGACCCGCTTACGTCAGAGCCACACTAGGACCCTTGCCATTCCTGCGCCTTGTCCCCACTTACGGCGTAAACGCTGAGAATGTCGGGGAATACATCGCCTCTAATGTTTTCGCGGTTGGTTTTGTTTCCCCGGTCTTCCCAACAGACGTTCTTGCCGACCGAAATTTCACTGAGGTGGAACGCCTCGCGCGCGAGGCGCTAACAGCAACCAGGGCAGTTCAACGACCTGCGCAGCCACGCGGACATGATCCTTTTGCGTGCACACCCAGTGACACACCCCTTGCGTAACTGGAATCTTGTAATAGCAAGCATCACGGTTGCTACGACTTTTCATATCGCTGGCCCCACGAATGCGGGCCAGAACTCTACTGACTGGCCGCAGTTACTTGGCCCGCGTCGTGATGGCACCGCCGTCACAGCGATTAAACCTTGGGCAGCGGGTGGTCCTAATATTCGCTGGCGCCGAACGGTTGGCGAAGGGTTTGCTGGCCCCTCCGTCGTGGGCAAACGGCTCATTCTATTTCACCGCGTACGGGACCTAGAAGTCGTTGAGGCTCTCGAGGTATCAACCGGAGAGGCTCTTTGGTCAACCTCATACCCAACTACATACCGGGATGATTTTGGTTTTGACGAAGGGCCCAGGGCCACCCCAACCGTCATCAACGACCATGTCTTCACCTACGGCGCAGAAGGCATCCTGCAAGCGCTAGATTTTGCCAGCGGCAAACGGCTGTGGAGCGTAGACACACATACTGAGTTTGGTGTCCGGAAAGGTTTCTTTGGCGCAGCTTGTTCCCCATTGGTTTACGACGGGAAAGTCATGGTTAACGTAGGCGGCCCTGCTGGCGCGGGCATCGTAGCTTTCGACAGCAATACCGGAGCGGTGCTGTGGAAGGCAACGGATCACGGGGCGAGCTACTCAGCACCTATCATTATGACCATCCGTGGGCAGCCAACGGCCCTTTTTTTTACTCGTGCCGGCCTCGTTGCCCTCGACCCGAAAGACGGGACGGTAATCGCCGAATTTCCCTGGCGGTCACGACTAGGTGCTTCAGTAAACGCCGCCACCCCCTTGGTAATCGATCAACGGGTCTTTATCTCTGCTAGCTACGGAACCGGCGCCGCGTTGTTGGATGTTCAAAGCTCCAGCTTCGTACCCATATGGACCTCTGACGATGCTTTGACAAATCATTACGCAACAAGCGTCTATGCAAATGGCTACCTCTACGGATACCACGGCCGGCAAGAATATAGCCCAGCATTCCGTTCCGTAGATTCGGAAACTGGTTCGGTTGCTTGGACTGTGGATCGATTTGGTGGGGGGACCGTCATCCTTGCAGGTAATTCGCTCTTGATCCTGCGCGAACGCGGGGAGCTAGTCTTGGCCGATGCAACCCCGGCAGCATTCCAACCGCTGGCGCGCGCCCAGATCCTTGAGGGTATTGTGCGTGCCTTCCCCGCACTTGCTAACGGCACACTCTTCGCGCGCAACGAACGTGAATTGATAGCAGTGGAACTTTCGCGGCCTTGAAGCCAGCCCTCAATCCAATTGCCGGATCCCTGCACTGCGTCAATCGTCGTGATTTAATTCGTACTCACGTTGTGCCGCCATCTGTTCCTTGCCTTGCGCCACGTCTCTCTTCTTCGCAGCCCGCATAGCGAGGCTGTGCGTGCCTGATGATTTAATTGCGTTCAATGACAACTGCCGCTCAATGTTTTCACCTTCGCATGACGGGCAAGCCGCTGTCGTATCGTGACGAATCAGCAATTCGAATTCATTGTCACAACCCTTGCAGATGTATTCATAAATTGGCATCGATCTTCTTCTCTCACTCTTGCAAGATCTCAATATCGTAGCCATCTGGATCCTTAATAAATATGTATTTCGATCCAGTTTCCGGGCGGCTACCGCGATAATCCCACCCCACACTCTCCACCTTCTCAATGACAGCATCGAGGTTTCCTGTAAAGAAGGCAAGGTGACCAAACTGGCTTCCCAGCTCATAGTCCCGACCATCTTTATTGAACGTCAGTTCAATATAGTGATGCCCGTCCTCGCCAGTGAGAAATACAAGGATTGCATCACCGAGGTCCTTACGACGTACCTCATGCAGGCCCAGGAAGTTTGAATAGAAATCAAGAGAGCGTTCAAGATCACGCACGCGAATCATCGTGTGAGCCAGTTTCATCTTACAAACCTCGAGTTGGGTCGGCTATCAAGCACTTCTCCATAAGTGAACCCTATACCTTGGGCGGCACACCGTACGCGTTCCAAAACTGCACCTCCCAAACAGGCTGTACCCTGATCACTGAGTGCCCCAACTTGCGAGCTTGGCGCGACATTCAGGACAGTGGTAATCAAACACTACTAGAAGGTCACCTTTTTCGGTCTCAAACTCATGATCATGACGCAATAGCTTGCCGGCAGGCCACACAAGCTCGCAATTGAGACAGACAACAAATTTGACTGTGACTTCGTCTTTCATTGCCATTATAAATTCAAGGAATTGGACGCGGAAGATAGCATTCTCTGCAGCGTCCTCGAACAAGATACGTGGTCAACCAATAGCTAATAACAGTGTACTGAAAACACTCCTGCCTTTTTACCCGCCTCCAGTTCTCCCGAGATACAGTTTCCGCGCGATTAGGCTGAGGATATGATAAAAAGTTCTTCTTTGTGTTTCACGACATCTTCAGTCGTCACCAATGGGTGGAACTAAACTGTGGAGCTATGGCGGTCCAAGTCGTTCTTGGTAGTCGCCGGGCTCGGGGTTTTGCTCGGCGGTACCTCCCTCGCCCGCAACTTGCCCAACCTGCCTCGTGATACAGCACCTGCCGAAAAGGCTCTTGGGCAAGCTTATGGCGGCTACATCGGAGATCGTAATTTCGTAATAAATCGCGGCAACGGTCTTCACGAGTTCTACTTCACCCGCGCAATCTACTCTAGCTGGAGCCGCGGGTATGGCCGTCGGGGACGCGGCTCATGGGCAACCGATTGGCCAAAAGCTGATGTCCAGTTTCTTTGGGGACTGAAACGTCTGACCAACATCGACGCCTACGACTTTGACAACCCAATTACACTAGACAACCCCGATTTGCGCCGGTACCCATTCTTGTACATGCTCGAGGTGGGTGCTATGCAACTAACGCCCCCCGAGGTCGAAGGTCTTCGGGACTATCTCACAGCAGGGGGATTTCTATTCGTCGATGATTTCTGGGGCACCTATGAATGGCAGGTCTTCGAGCATGAGATCTACAGGGTCCTTCCTAATTATGAGATCGTTGAACTTCCGCTCGATCACGCATTGTTCTCCAACTTTTACGTCATCGAGGAAATACTGCAGGTACCGAACGTTGGTAATGGTCGCTCAGGGTACGGAACCTGGGAGCAGGACGGCTACGTTCCGCACGTCCGCGCCATCTTTGACGATGACGGTCGCCTACTAGTGCTAATCAACTGGAATACTGACCTAGGCGACGCTTGGGAGTGGGCCGAGGACCCATGGTACCCATTGGCCTACTCAAACTTCGCCTACCAGATGGCTGTCAACGCCATCATTTACGCAATGAGTCACTAAACAGCCCGTGTTCGAATTCTTCTTTAAGTACAGCGCCTACGTATACGACAAGGGTGAGTTCGTCTTCGCTGCCGGCTGGCCAGCGATTGTCGCCACTGTTGTCCTTGCAGTCGCAGCAGTCCCTGCCATCCTTCGGTACTCAAGTGTCCGCGGAAAGAGCTCCCAGCTCGATCGCTTGGTTCTTTTGACAACCCGGCTCTGCGTCCTCTCCATTATCCTTGTCTTGCTACTACAACCGTCGCTGGCAGTCTCGACCGCAGTACCCCAGGAGAATTTCGTTGGCATTATCCTGGACGACTCCCAGAGCATGCAGCTGGCTGACTACGGCGATGAAAAGTTGGCGCCTCGTAGCGATTTCATCCACGAATTCTTCGGCAACGACAATAGCAAGCTAATGATGGCGCTCAACGAGCGTTTCAAGCTGCGCTTTTTTCGTTTTTCAGATTCTGCTACGCGCCTCGAGAACCTCAATGAACTCTCGTACTCCGGCGGGCAGACACGCGTCGGACCGGCCTTGGATTTCGCCCACCAGGAACTCGCAGCTGTACCGCTGTCAGGTCTAATCCTCGTGACCGACGGAGCAGACAACTCTATCGACGGCCTATCGGCCTCTCTGCAGTCGTTACGCGCCAATTCGATTCCAGTTTTTCCAGTCGGTGTCGGCATGGAACGTTTCAAGCGTGACATCGAACTCGCCAGCGTCGAGGCACCCACAACTGTTCTGGCTGGGTCACAGGTTTCCGCTGATGTTGTCATCGATCATAAAGGGTTCAGCGGGGAAACAGTCCTCCTGCTTGTCGAGGGACCTGGCGGCATAGTCGGGACACAGGAAGTCGAGCTTCCGAACCAAGGTGACTCGACGGTGGCCAAGGCCCAATTTACTGCCACCCAGGAAGGCCCTCACCTATACAGCTTCCGGATCGCGGTCCAAGACGGTGAGATGGTGAGCAAGAACAACCAACGCGACATCTTGATCGTTGTCCAGGACAGGCAAGACAAGGTCCTGTACGTCGAAGGCGAACCTACTAATCGCACCGGTTTCCTGCGCAATTTCGCTATCGACGACGATCCTAACCTCTTGCTCGGCGTCTTCATGCGTATGGCCGAGAACAAATTTTGGCGGGCAGGCTTCGAGAGCGCAGAAGAACTTGCCGCCGGGTTCCCAACCACGCGCGAAGAGCTTTTTCAATACAAGGCGTTAATTGTCGGCAGCTTCGAAGCCGATTTCTTTACAACTGATCAGAGGCAAATGATCCATGACTTTGTAAGTCAGCGTGGGGGCAGCTTCCTAATGCTCGGCGGCCGCAACGCCTTCGGGGAAGGCGGGTGGCAAAACACCCCCGTCGCCGAGATTCTACCTGTCGAACTCGTCCCGCCATTTGCAAACGAAGCCGATCCGTTCTACGTCGACGTGTTCGTGACCCCAACTTTGTTCGGTCGCACCCACCCAGTCACCCAGATGGCTGACACCCTCGAGTTGAGCCTTCAGCATTGGCAAACATTGCCGCCTCTCGGCATAGTCAATCAAGTCGGAAAGGTAAAGCCTGGTGCTGTTTCAGTGCTTGAGGGTAAAACCGCAAATGACGAGACGCACGTCGTGCTGGCCTATCAGAGATTTGGCCGGGGCAAGGCACTGGCATTTACGCCAGTCAATCAATGGTATTGGCAGATGGCGTTCGAGATTCCTCTGGAGGACTTGACCCACGAGACATTATGGCAACAGATCTTTCGCTGGCTCGTCAATGAAGTGCCTGGCCAGGTAACTGCTTCAACCGTGGTCGACCGATTCGCCCCTGGCGCGCCAGTGACTGTCACCGTTGGTGTTCTTGACGATAATTTTATAGAGATTAACAATGCGGCAGTTACTGCCATTGTCACATCTCCAAGTGGTCAAACTCGAGGTCTCGAGCTCGACTGGACCATCGACACTGATGGCGAATACACCGCCACATTCATCCCGGACGAGGAAGGCTTCCACCAGATACACGTCTGGGGGGAGCGTAGCGGGGAAGCTTTGGGAGAAGACATCGCCCACGTTGAGATCGCGAAGCTATCAACCGAAGCCTTCGCCGCGGAACGCCGCACTGCTCTCCTAGAGCGTCTAGCACAAGAAACAGGAGGGCGCTTGTACTCCCCAGAGAACGTCGCCTCTCTTCCAGACGACCTTCGTGTCTCCGAGGGGGGCACTACGGTTCTAGAAGTAAAAGATCTTTGGGATTTGCCGTTGATCTTTATGCTGTTGGTCGCGTTAGTCGGAACAGAATGGAGCTATCGGAAGTTCAGGGGCCTAGCATGAGACATGTAACTCTGCTTGTCGTCACCGTCTTGGCCTTCCTGTTTGCTGGGCGCGTTGGCGTCGTCGAAGCTCAAACTACTTATAGCCACTTAGTGGTCATCGTCGGTGCAGCCGGGGATGATGTATACCAGGAAGTCTTCCACAACTGGGCGATAGAGCTAATTGACGCTGCCACTAACAAGTTGAACCTCTCCCCCGCCCAAATCACCTACCTGGGGGAGCACCCCGATCTAGCCCCACAGAGAATTGCAGCACGATCGAATCGCGAAAACATCGAGCAGACAATCGCTCGCCTGGCGATAGAAACCAGCCCCGATGATCAAATTTTCTTCGTACTAATTGGTCACGGCACCGGTGCGGGCGAACAATCCCGGTTCAATATACCGGGTCGGGACATCACGGCCCTTGAGTATGACGGCATGCTCAACCTCTTTGCCACCCAAGAGATCGGCTTTGTGAACACAGCAAGTGCAAGTGGTGACTTCGTCAACGTACTATCGGGTCTCAACAGGGTTATCGTCACCGCGACTCGAGATGGGCGCCAAAACAACCAAACCATCTTCCCCCGCTTCTTCGTTCAGGCGTTTGCCCAGGATGTCGCCGACCTCGACAAGGATGAACGAATATCGCTTCTTGAAGCCTACAACTACGCCAGCCGAGAGGTGAAACGTTTCTACGAAGATGACGGGCGCATGCTTACCGAGACATCACAGCTTGAGGACAATGGTGATGGTGAGGGAAGTTACGAACCACTTACCAGTAAAACTGATGGCACGCTTGCCCGGCGCATGTTTCTTGGCAGTTTCATGAATACGTTAGACACCGCCACAATGCCACAGGCTGATGACTCCAATCTCCGCGCACTTTACATGGAACAACGCGAATTGCGAGAGCAAATAGAGCAACTGAAACTCATCAAGGACACGATGGAATCGGAGCTATACGCCAAGGAACTGGAAACACTGCTCATTGCCCTAGCATTCAAAGATCGTGAAATCCGTGCTCGTGGGGGGGGATAGTGAGCCCTAGTAGACGCGCGGTCTGCATTGGTGCCGCAGCTGTTTTGACCCTCGCGGCTACTTCGGTTCCGCTGGTTTTCGGAATCCAAGAGGACGCTGCTCTGGCCGCATACCGAAGCGGGCGCTACGACGAAGCGATTAAGGCGCTCCAGGAGAAGATCGGGTCAAACCAAGACTTTCCACATGACCACCGCCACTTGTTTCGTGCACTTTTCGAGGTCGGCCGTTATATGGAAGCAGAACAGGTCGCCCGGGGGTTCATCGAAGAGTATCCAGAGTCATCAGATTTACATAACAGTCTCGGCGAAGTCTTGTGGACAAAGGGCCATCTCGATGAAGCTGAGACAGCCTTCCAAGAGGCTAGTAATCGACGCGCGGGCGACTGGCTTACCGCCGAGCTTAATCTCGGAATAGCTGCTTTCGACCGTGGCCGCCGAACTGAAGCCATGCAACGTTTCGACCGTTTTATCGACTTCTACAACAACGGTGAAGCTACAACGTCCAGCGATTTGACAGCGGTCGGTATAGCCTGCCAATACTTGGGAATTTCCGATAGTGCTCTGTATCAGGATGCCCTTAAAGCATTCGATGAAGCGGTGGCGGCAGATCCAAACGATCTAAGACCCCGCATACTTGCCGGCAATCTGTTCTTAGAGAAATACGACAGTGGCAACGCGGCAACCGAACTTGGAGCCGTGCTGCAATTCAACCCATATCACCCCCAAGCCCTCCTTTCGATGGGCCGTCGTATGCGGTTCGATGGTGACGAGAACGCGATTTCGATGGCTGAAAGCGCCCTCGAGATCAACCCGAACCTAGTCGGTGCACGGGTCTTTCTGTCCCGGCAACTGCTTTCCGCTGAGCGTTTCGATGACGCAATCGAAGAGATAAAACCTGCATTGGAGACCAATCCTGTCTCCCTCGAGGCTCTCCCCATTTTGGCCGCAGCGCACTACTTACGTGGAGATACCATTGGATTCGAAGAAATTCGCGACCAAATTTTCTCACTCAATGCTAATTATGCGGATTTCTACAACACGCTCGCCGAGCTACTTGTAGAAAACCGAATGTATACACAAGCGGTGAATTTCGCCCGCGAGGCAACCATGATTGATCGCGAATCATGGCGCGCTCATGGCATCCTCGGAATCAACCAACTAAGAATTGGGGATGTGAAGGGAGGACGCTCTAGCCTTGAAATTTCATTTGCCGGTGACCCCTACAATGTCTGGACAAAAAATACCCTCGACCTTCTCGACACCTTTCCCGATTATGTAGAAAGCAGTACCAGGCGCTTCGATCTAATGATCGAAGCGCCTGAAAGCGGCTTGCTATCGCTTTACCTTGGCGGACTTGCCGAGGAAGCCTATCAATATTTCGCTGAACGCTATGAGTACGAGCCTCCAATCCCAATCCGCATCGAGGTATACCCGAGCCATGAAGATTTTTCGGTGCGTACTGTTGGGCTGGCTGGGCTAGGCGCACTCGGCGTCTCATTCGGGCCGGTCATCGCCCTCGACTCTCCCTCTGCTCGACCGGTCGGCGAATTTAACTGGGGCTCGACCTTGTGGCACGAAATTGCCCACACTTTTACTTTGGGGATTACGAACTTTCGCGTTCCACGTTGGGTCTCTGAAGGTTTGTCTGTTTACGAAGAGCATCGCGCACGACCAAGCTGGGGTGATGACGTCAGCGCTAGTTTTCTGATTGCCCATCTACGTGGGAATTTATTGCCGGTCAGTCGAATAACTGAAGGATTTGTGCGGCCTGCATATCCGGAACAGATACTCCACTCGTACTTCCAGGCTTCGCTAGTCTTTGAGCTGATTGACCGTGACTACGGCTTCGAGGCCATCCTCGGATTGCTTGACGGCTACAAGAACGGACTATCGACCACGGAATCGTTCAAGACAATTATTGGATCTAGTCCTGATGTTTTCGACGAGACTTTCAATACTTATGTTGAGGAACTCTTTTCGAAACAACTAACGGCACTTCGCCCAATTCTTGATGAAGAAGCCAATAGCGACTCCCGTACCCCCAAGCCCGCTGAGTACCTAAGGAGAATTGCCGAGGAAAACCCTGGCGACTTTCGCGCGCAGCTATCCTACGGGGCATTCTTGCTCGACGATGAACGCCTGGACGAAGCAGTCCCGTATCTTGAAGCAGCGAAACGTCTATTCCCTGAGTATGCCGAAATCGATTCTCCATACTGGCACCTAGCGATGATCGCCAAAAAGAACGGCGATACCCACCGCGCTACCGAAGAGCTTTCCACCCTGACCGCCATCAACCAAAAGAACTACTTGGCAAACACGGAACTCTCGAACCTTTATGAAGAACTCGGCAACCTCGCTGCTGCCGCGGAGGCTCTCGATCGTGCCGTCTATATCTATCCCTTTGAAATCCCCATACACCAAAAGCTTGCAGGTCTGTACGAGAATATGGGAAGTCATTCGCTTGCCATTCGCGAACGGAAGGCAGTCGTCAGCCTGGCGCCGGTTGATATGGCTGAAGCGCTGTACTTATTGGCCAAGGCCGAGTTTGCTGCCGGCGATCAGCTTGCCGCCAAAAGGAGCATTATCAGATCATTGGAAATTGCTCCCGGCTATCCAGCCGCACAGGAGCTTTTACTAGCCATCATTGGGAGCGGGAGAAACCCTTGAGCCTCAAGTTTGTGCCTCGTCTGACGGCAGTCCCGGCGATTTTGTTCGTCCTGGCGCTTGCCGTGGAATCGCGGATGCCATTGTCCGCCGAGGAGGCAGCCCAACGGGGCTGGTTCGGGCGTGGAAGGAGGGACATCATGTCGTCTTCTGGCCTACCCATCGAGAACATCCCCCAGGAAGGCGAGTTCATTTTCTTAAGGGTAAGGTTCGACGAGGCGTATACGTCTTACGGAGGTTACGAGTGGGGGCTTGATATGGGTTGGAACCACGACTATCCGCGCGCCGAGCACAACATCACAATGATGTTAGAGGAACTCACGAACATACCAGTTAAAATTAACTTCCGTGGGGGCAACATACTGTCGTTCTCCGAGCCAGAGATCTTCGACTACCCGTTCGTATACATAAGCGAGCCAGGCTATTGGGTCTGGAGCGACGAAGAAGTTCTCAGGCTGCGAAACTATCTGCTCAAGGGCGGCTTCATTATGGTCGACGACATGCAGTCCGACGATACGGAGGCCTTCTACAGGATCATGAACCAGGCGATCCCGAATACAAAATTTGAGATACTTGATACTACCCATCCCATCTTTAATTGCTTCTTCCAGATCACCTCGGAGGACATCCTTAATCAGTATTACAGAGCCCGATACAACGGAAACCCCGTAATTTATGGCGTCTATGAAGACAATGACCCCGGCAAACGTCTAATGGCGGTTATCAACCACAATCAAGACATTGGGGAGTCTTGGGAGTTTGCGAATACCGGTTACGTTCCAGTCGAACAGGCTAACAACTCCTACAAGATAGGTATGAATTACATCATCTGCTCAATGCTTCACTGACCACGCTCATCACTGCCACACCATTCAAGGAAGACCATGGATATCGACAACGGTACAACTTCTGCGGATAACGACCTCGAACCAACCAGTGTGACAATCACGGATGATGTGCTCTCTGAGGCAGAAGACGAGCGACCATCGATAACCGATGCTGGTTCCAATTTGCCCGAGGACGATATCGCTCTCGCTAAGCATCTCAAAGAAGGATACGAACAGGTTACTACCGAGGTCCATAAAATCATCGTTGGGCAAAACGAAGTCGTCGAACAGGTCCTGCTCACCTTGTTTGTAGGCGGTAATAGCATCATCACCGGTGTTCCCGGCCTGGCCAAGACCCTCCTTGTTCAGACGCTCGCAGACGTCCTCGACCTCGAGTACGCCCGTATTCAGTTCACCCCTGACCTAATGCCCGCCGACATTACCGGCACCGAAGTAATTCAGCAGAACCCGGAGACCGGTGAACGAAATCTGCAATTCGTGAAAGGTCCGGTGTTTACCAATATCTTGCTAGCGGACGAGATCAACCGCACTCCACCTAAGACTCAATCAGCACTGCTCGAAGCGATGCAGGAGCATCAGGTCAGCGCACACGGGGAAACCTATCAGCTTGAGGAGCCCTTTCTTGTGCTCGCGACTCAAAACCCGATTGAACTCGAGGGCACCTATCCCCTTCCGGAAGCCCAGCTTGACCGTTTCATGTTCAACATCATCATCGAACACCCGCCGGTCGAAGAAGAGCTGCAAGTAGTTCGTGAGACAACTAAGACAAAAGATGTGGCTTTCGAGAGGACAATCGCCGGGTCGGACATCATCGCGTTCCAGAAACTGGTCCGACGTGTCCCCGTTTCGGACGCCGTCATGGACTTCACGGTGGACATGGTACGGAAAACCCGGCCAGAAAATCCGGGCGCTCCCAAGTTTATCGAGCAGTGGATCGAATATGGCGCCTCTGTGCGCGCAGCTCAATACCTGATTCTAGGCGGCAAAGCACGAGCTCTGCTGCATGGGCGTTACTACGTCGACTTCGACGATATCCGTCATCTGGCCGCGCCTATCCTTCGTCACAGAATACTGACCAACTTCCACGCCGAATCCGAGCAAGTGACCACTGACCAGGTGATAGCACAATTGCTCGATACTGTTTCCACGCCGGTATCACGGATGTAGAAATTGCATAACTCTCAATCACCCACCCTCTTAACAGAGAGCTGGACAGAACCGGTAACGAAGAGTTTGACCTGATGGCCGTAGAAGCCCAACGACGATTCAAGAGCAGTGCCCGGTTTTTAGACCCGGAAATATTGGCACGCATAGACCGCCTTGACTTGCTGGCCCGCACAGTTGTTGAGGGGTTTATCAACGGGCTTCACCGCTCACCTTACTTGGGGTTCTCGATGGACTTCGCCGAGCATCGAGAGTACATGCCCGGCGATGACATACGGCGCATCGACTGGAAAGTCTTTGCTCGTTCGGACCGGTACTACGTTAAGGAGTTCGAAGCCGAGTCGAACACCAACTTCATATCAGTCGTTGATGTTTCACGCTCAATGAACTTTGGCAGCAACGGCGTCACAAAGTTCGATTACGCCCGCTACCTGGCAGCTTGCCTAACCTACTTCGCTAGCAAGCAACGTGATCGAATTGGCTTTGCTTCATTCGACAACGACATAATCAAGTATGTCCCCCCTTCCGCTAAACACCTTGAGGCCATCCTGCACATAATTGACGCTCTCAAGCCTAGCGGCCACAGCGAGTACCTAAAGCCATTGCTAAAACTCACCGAGGCTGCGAAACGACGAGGGATCGTTGTGTTGATTTCCGACTTTTATGAGCAGCCACGCACCATCATTGACGCAGCCAACAACCTCCGCTACCGGGGACACGACGTCATCGTCTACCAGGTTCTTGACCCGGCCGAGATCGATTTTAGCTTCGAAGAGTCGGCAACATATGAGGACCTAGAAACAGGTGAGTCAATTCCCGTTGTTCCTTCGCGCATGCGGGAGCAATACAAACAAATGATGGCCGAGCATCTCGAAGAGATCGGCAGTTTGATGATAAAGAACCAGTTTGACTACGGTCTTGTTCGGACCGACGAACCACTTGATGAGTCGCTTTTCCGTTATCTGCTGTTGCGTGAAAAAAGGGGGAGGTTGCGCTGATGGGGCTTAGTTTTCTCGCTCCCTTCTTTTTTGCGGGCCTCGTCGCATTAACAGTTCCGATCCTGGTCCACCTGACCTATCGGCAAAAGGGAACGATTGTGCCTTTTCCTTCCCTGATGTTCGTACAGAAGGTCCCTTTCAAGTCGATGCGACGCCAGAAAATCAGGCACTGGCTACTATTCCTTTTGCGCTGCGCTGCGTTGACCCTTGTCGTCCTGGCCTTCAGTCGACCGTTCCTCAACACGGCCAGTATTGCTTCTGTACTGTCACCGGCAAGTCGTGAAGTGGTAATTCTTCTCGATAACAGTCATAGCATGAGTTACACGGGCCGTTGGGAGGCCGCCCAACAGGCGGCAAGAAACATCATCGACGATCTCAGTCCCTCCGACCGTGCATCACTGGCCATCTTTTCCGATGCGGCCCAGTTAGTGGTTCGCTCAACCCCAGAGCCTTCGGTAATCCACACCGCCCTCGATGTCATCGGCCCAAGCAACCGCTCGACACGCTACGCGCCCGCGATCGGTATCGCTCAACAGCTACTCATTGAATCCGATCTCCCTGCCAAAGAAATTGTGCTGATTACTGACTACCAACGCACAGGATGGGATCGAGACCAGGCAATCCAGCTTCCAGAGGCCACGACCCTGACGGGCATCGATGTCCATGAAGATGTTGCAAGTAACCTCTCAGTTGCCACAGTAGTCCTTCAACGCGAGGCAACGACCGTGCCGGAGAGGTTTGTTGTCACGGCACGCATAGTCAACCAAGGAGACGAACCAGCGGAAAACGTCGTTGCAACTTTGAGCATCGCCGACGAAGTTGTAGACGAGCACACTCTTACACTCGGCTCCAACTCAGCCTCGACTTTCCAATTCCAGCCTCAATCAGTCAGCTCGGAAGCGTTGGAAGGTACCGTATCTATCAATAGTAGTGGTCTGGAAGAAAATTCCAGGGACCATTTACCAGGTGACGACACCTTCTATTTCATCGTCAACCCAGGCGAAACTCTCAAAGTCTTACTTGTCGAGAACAACAACGGCCACGAAACTGACAGCTTATTCATCGAAGGTGCCTTATCTGTAGCAACCCGCCCAGCGTTCCACGTCCAGCGAACCAGGGTGAATCAGTTGCAGTCAGGCGACCTGGCCGACATCGACGCGATCGTCCTAAACGACACAGCATTCCCATCAGGCTCAGCCGGGGCAGCATTGCGGAATTTCGTCGAGTCTGGTGGCGGTGTATTTATTGCCATCGGCGAACTTGCCCATCCAAGCGGATGGCAGCACGATGATGCGCGTGCGCTGGCACCAAGATTTGGCGGCGACGTTATCGATCGCAACGCCGAGTTCGGCGGGGTCCTGGCCAGCTACGACCGTGACCACCCAGTATTTGAGATTTTCAGCACCCCGCGCAGCGGGGATTTTACAGCGGCTAGCTTCTATCGTTATTGGAGATTGGAACCTGATGAGGGCGACCTGGTTCTCGCTGGCTTCGACGACGGAGCCCCTGCCCTACTGGCCCGCCCTGTGGGGCTTGGGCGAGTGCTCATCTGGCCAACTACCCTTGACCGATTCTGGAGTGATCTTGTGGTCCATGGGCAGGTGTTTGTTCCGTTTATCCAACAAGCTACCCGATACGTCGCTGGCTATGAGGCACCTGAGTCATGGCACACCGTTGGAGACAGCATCCGACTTGTAGCACTTGATGAATTGCAGTTTCCGGAAGGCACAGCAGTTGAACTGGTGACACCCGGGGGCAACCGAATGGATTTGATTGCAACTGGTATGACTCCCGGCGCAACAATCACGCGCGAAACATCCGACCGGATACCGGTGGATGACCCTGGCTTCTATACCTTGAGGTGGAGCGATGATGATAGCGATTACACGCGTACAGTTGCCGCCAATCTTGATCGAATGGAATCTGACCTTTCAAAGCTGGACCCAGAAGAACTTACGGCGGCACTTACGTATGGCACTGTAACCGCCGAGGATCGCGGCCTCACTAATCAGGTCACGCCGGAAAATCGCGAAGCACGGCAGGCATGGTGGTGGTATTTGCTGGTACTGGTATTCGTACTCTTGGCAGCAGAGACGGCGCTTTCAAATTACCTTTCTCCCGGGTCCGCACCCGGCACAACGTAGTATGGTAAATATCTTGACGCTGACGTCTTCGGTGGAGCTGAGAATTTGAACACATTCGAACGACTGGACTTCAACAGACTCGAGAAAGTCGTCCGCCGCGTTCGCAATCGCTGGCGCATGCGCGTAGCACTGCGCGGATCAGCTGTTGTTGTGATTGCTAGCACCCTCGCTCTTCTGGCGCTGACCTTGGGCCTTGACTACTTCCGCTATCGCCCTTGGGCTTTGTTCCTCTTCAGCGCCATAACTTACGTCGGTCTGCTTAGCCTAATTTTTCGTTTCCTCATCGTCCCACTGTCCCGCCGGGTTACGGACGAGCACGTCGCCCTTTATATCGGCGAGCATATGTCCAAAGCTTCGGCTGAAATGATTAGCGCGGTCGAACTGTCAAATTTCGACAAGGTCGCCGACTCGGAATCAATATCACGTGAGTTCGCCCGCGAGGTAGTGCAATCAGCCGTCTATAACCTTCACAAAATCGACTACGGCAGAGGCGTCGAGCGCGGCAAACTTCGGCGGTTTTCAACAGTACTGGCCGCAACGATGGCTTTCGTGATGATGATGATGATCATGAGCCCGGCCTTTCTACGCACCGGCACTCCCTTGCTGTTTATGCCGTGGGCACGCTCGGCATTCGCCAATCCCTACGCAATCGATGTGTTCCCGGGCGATGTACAGATCGCACGGGGAGCAGATCAACTGGTGTCAGCACAGCTCGTCGGCTTCGATTCCGAACGTGTTGAGATTGCTGTCAAACCAAGCGGCGGTGATTGGGAATACTGGCCGATGACTATTGATGAAAGCACTAGCGAATTCACCTTCTTAGTATTCGACGTCGGCTTGGAGATGCAGTACTTCGTTGAGTCGGCCGGCGTTCGGTCAAGCATATATAGCATCGATGTCGTCGACCTCCCCTATGTCGATACGATGGACCTTGAGTTCCACTTTCCTGATTACAGTGGACTAGAACCAAGAACAATCGAGGATGCCGGTGATATCGCCGTGCTCTCGGGCACCCGCGTCATCGTCTTTGTTACTCCGACGGTACGGGTGCCATACGGCCGACTTGTACTCGATCTGGACCCCCCAGTTGACGGGGCAACCAGTTCTCAACCACTCATCGTCGAACTTGAGCTCTCTCCGGACGGAAAACTAGGAGGTTCTTTCAATGTGGAGCGTGACGGCTTCTACCGAGTCGAACTTCCGGGTTTCGGCGGCAACATCGCAGCAGCTTCTCCTGACTATTTCATTGAAGCACTCGAAGACCAACCACCACGAATTACTTTTGAAGAGCCTGGCCGGGACACGACCGTAAGTCCCCTAGACGAGGCGTACGTGGAGATCCGCGCCGAGGATGACTTTGGGATCGCCAGTCTAGAGCTGATCTATTCGATCAATGGGAATGATGAAGTCTCTGCGACACTTTACAACCCTAGCGACGGTGACGATCAGAGGCCTGACGTTTCCGCTGGCCACACGTTTTATCTGGAAGAAGAAGAACTCGTAGCCGGCGATTTTATTTCATATTACGCCCGTGGCACTGATAACCAGGACGGCGGCACGGGCCAGACCGGGACAACCGATCTCTATTTTATGGAAGTGCGCCCCTTTGACCGAGTATTCCGCCAACAGCAGCAAGGTGGGGGGGGTGGCGGTGGCGGTGGCGGGGGTGGTCAGCAAGAAGACACTGCGTTCGCCCGTCGACAGCGCCAAATAGTTGCCGCGACCTTTCGCCTAATTCGCGACCGCAAGCAGTTTAGCCAACAAGAGTACGAAAGCGATCTTGGTACGCTGGCGATCAACCAATCCCGGCTGCGCGAACAGGTAGAACTCGTACTCGGACGCACGCAACAACGCGGAGCCATGATGCCTGGCTCTGATTTCGAAAAGATGGCCGAGAACATGCGCAAGGCGGTAACCGAAATGATCCCAGCGGAGGCTGAACTTGGCAGGCTCGACGCAGAGGCCGCCCTACCTCCCGAGCAACGCGCCCTGCAATTTTTACAGCGCGCTGACGCCCTGATTCGGGAAGCTCAGGTTAGTTTCGGCGGTGGAGGCGGTGGAGGCGGCGGGGGCGGCGGAGGAGACAATGCTCTCAACGAAAGCCTCGCGGATTTGCTCGATCTTGAGATGGAAAAGCTTCGCAACCAATACGAAGCTGTTCAGCGCGACCAACAACAGCAACTCGATGAAGAAATCGATGAGGCACTCCAGCGACTTGAGGAGCTTTCCCGTCGACAGCAACAAGAAAACGAACGCCAGCGGGCTCTTGCTGGCCTACCTCAAAATCAGCAAGGCGGCGGAGGTGGTAGCCAGCGCCAACTTGCCAACGAGGCTGAGGAGCTTGCGCGTCAACTCGAACGCTTAGCGCGCGCGAACTCTGAGCCCGAGATGCAGGAGCTCTCACGTAGTTTGCAACAAGCAGCCGACGCCATGCGCCGAGCCGCAGCGTCTAACGATGATCGTGCGCTCGCTGAAGGCATTCGGGCCCTCAACGACCTTCGTCAAACCAAGGGCGATCTGCAAAACGAACGCAGCCAACGCTTACAGCGAGATATTGACGACATGCAAACTCGCATAGATCGGTTACAAGAAGAGCAGCGAAAGATTGCTGAAGATGTACAGCAGGTCGGCGCAGACGCAGCTCGGGGCGGTAACCGTCAGCGCCTCATCGAACAAATGGAGCGCGTATTGGAGCGTAAAGACGAACTCACCACAGAGGTCACCGACCTGGAACAGCAAATAGAGACTACTGCCCGCGCTTCACGACGAGACGAGCGCGAAGCGGCTCGCAAGTTACAGGAAACCTCGAACTGGATGCGGGATTCAAAACTCGCTGACAAAATCCGTTACTCCAAGGGTGTTGCCCAACAGCGGCTTGGTCCGTACGCGGAGCAATTCGAGCAACAAATAACTAATGACCTCGATTATCTGAGTGAGATGGTCGACGAAGCTGCTGAACTCATCGAAGGATCTCAACAGGATGGCCTAACGAGTGCCCTCGATGACACCCGTGGTCTAATAAGCGGTCTTGAGTCATTCTCGGACCGTGCCCAGCAAGGCCTTGAACGCCAGCGCGAGGCCGCCCAGCAGAACGAACAACAAGGCCAACAAGGCGAGCAAGGCCAACAAGGCGAGCAAGGCCAGCAAGGCCAGCAAGGCCAACAAGGCCAACAAGGCCAACAAGGCGAGCAAGGCCAGCAAGGCCAACAAGGCCAGCAAGGCCAACAAGGCCAACAAGGCG
>ERZ651768.82-NODE-82-length-68122-cov-7.456830_pt1 | contig 68122 bp, 60 predicted proteins | sample MGYA00514754_ERZ651768 | MGnify/ENA metagenome assembly ERZ651768
TTTGGCTATTATCTCAATGCCAATGAACTAACATCCTCATGGCTGGTCTGGTTTACTGGAAACCTGTTTGTTGGTCTTTATTCGATCTACAAAAAGGCGTACTCTACTGCCGCTATGTCATTCATTATCATGGCTATGAATATTTACGGCTACCTGCAATGGATCTCATGACCTTTGCCCATCAGGTACCACCTGTATAACAAGTCAATGAAACCGCTTGTACCCACTGCTGATTTCCCCAAAAGAGATGATTTTATTTATCTGAATGCTGCCAACGTTGCCTTAATGTACGAGGGCTGCAGAACCGCCATCTCTGATTGGTATAATGATGTTGCATTCAATGGCAGTAACAATTTTAATGAATTAGCTGAAGCGGATGTTTTTGATTCAATTCATGATCTTGCAGCACAATTATTTAACGTTAATCCTACTGATATTGCTGTTGGATCCAGTGCCACAGAATTACTCAGTTCCCTGGCCTGGGCCATTGCGCCTAAAAAAGGAGAAAATATTGTCAGTACCGATATCGTGTTCCCCAGCACGGTATATCCCTGGCAGCGGGTTGCCAATTCTACTGGATGCACAGTAAGACTTGCACAATGTAAAAACAATTATTTAGATCCAGATGATATAGTAAAACTTATGGATCAACAAACAGCGGTGGTTTGTATATCCCATGTAGAATACGGCAATGGACAGGTATTCGACCTGAAAAAATTATCTGATGCAGCACATGAGGCTGGTGCACTATTTATTGTGGATGCGACCCAGTCTGCCGGTGCCATACCCATCGATGGAAAAACATGCGCCATCGATGCCCTGGTCTGCGGTGCCTATAAATGGCTTTGCGGTCCATTTGGTGCTGCTGTAATGTATATTAATCCTGAATTACAGCAGAAGTTGGAACCAGGCCTTGTGGGTTTCCGCAGCCATAAACATATGTGGGACCTGGATCCCGGAAGAATTGAATATCCGGATACAGCAAAAAAATTTGAATTCAGTACTATGGCCTTTGGCTGTGCCAGAGGCCTGGAGGCTTCCATTAGATATATATTGGATATTGGGGTAGAAACTATATGCACTCATAACCGTTTATTAACTGATCAGCTGATTGCAGGTCTTATAAAACAAAATGCCCGAATATTATCTCCAGTGAATGATAAGGAACGATCAGCTATTGTAGCTGCAAATTTTGAAGGGTATGATTCAGCCGCTCTTGTTCAGAAATTAAAGGAACAACAGGTTTTCATATCTCTCAGGGCGAATACATTGAGATTCTCTCCCCATTTCTATAATACAAAAGATGATATTGAAATCACTTTAGATCATATTGAACAACTTATAAAAACAAAAAAATAATCTACTATCCCAGATTTCATGGTACTTACTATTATTTAGTTAGATAAGAGAGAATAGTGTAATTAATCTGGTAGAAATGGTGTCTTTTATCAAGATCTAAGATCACTGGGTCTAATTGGTAGTTTCCTGATTCTTTTTCCTGTCGCAGCATAAACAGCATTTGTTATAGCAGGTGCAATTGGCGGTAAGCCCGGTTCTCCTACGCCACCAGGATATTCATTATTTTTAATTATGTGTACATCTATTCGGGGCATCTCATCCATCCTAAGAACCTTATAATTATCATAATTACTTTGATCTACTTTCCCTTTATTAACTGTAATTTCGCTTTTTAGGGTAGCGCCGATACCAAAAACAATCGCGCTTTGCATCTGTGCTCTGATAGTCATTGGATTAACTGTCTGCCCACAATCAACCACGCAGGTGACATTATGAACCCTAACTTTATTTGATTTAGACACAGAAATTTCAGCTACTTCTGCAACATGGCTTCCAAAAGAGTGGTGATATGCAAAACCATGGAACCGGCCTTCTTTAAGTTTTGTTCTCCAGCTGGATTCTTTAGCTGCTTTTTTAATTACCGCTACTGAACGTGAATTAGAATCCAAGTGTTTCAGCCGAAGCTCAACAGGATCAATTTCCCCTTGATATGCCAGTTCATCAATAAAGCACTCGTTTGCAAATGAATTTTGCGAATCGTAAACAGCTCTCCAAAATCCAAGGGGAATATCTGTTTCAAACGGTTTTGTTTCTATAAGTATATTGGGGAAATCATATTTAATCGTTTTGGCTCCTTCTGCAATAAATGAAATTTTTCTTTTAACAAAATTTAGACTCATAATCCCTTTCGCCAGGCCAGGCAGAGATGCTCCATACTGATAGATCATTTGTTGTCCAGCCGCATCGGGAGACACAATTTTGTGTTTCCATAAATTAATTTTTTTGTTCTTCAGATTGCCGACTAAATGATGAATACTGGACGGCCTGTTAAATCCGTGTCGAGTATCATCTTCCCTCATCCAGATTAACTTAGTAGGTTTTTTAACTTTTTGTGATACATAGACTCCTTCGTCAATAAAATCATTAAATGATTTGCGGCCAAACCCACCACCAAGAAAGGTAACATTTATTTTAATATTTTTCTTATCAATACCAGTAATACTTGAAGCTCTGTCTACGGCGTTTTTTGCATTTTGAGTTCCTGCCCATATTTCACATGAATTATTTTTTACATCTACTACACAATTGCACGGTTCCATAGCCGCATGAGCCTGAAAAGGAAGATAATATTTTGCTTCAAATAAGTCTTCTGCTTCTTTCGTTGTCTTATTTGGCCGGCCTTCCTTACGAACTGAATCCGCTTTCCCGGAAATTAATTTTTCCATGTGCTCGGTGTATACTTTACTGTCATTGTTTATTGGTTTTTTCTTTTTCCATTTAACCTTTAACAGTTTTCTTGCCTGGATCACAGACCACGTATTTTTACCAACTATAGCAACACCCCTCGGTGTTACAAAGACATCCAATATTCCAGGTTGTTGTTTTACGTGCTCTGCATTTGAGCTCACATAAGTTGCTCCAAATGAAGATGGCCTCTCAACCATGGCATAAACCATGCCTTCTAACTCTGTATCCATGGCATAGGAAGCTGTTCCGTTTATTTTGACCACAGTGTCAGCTCTCAGCATATCCTTGCCAAGAATAGAAAAATTTTTAGGATCCTTTAGATTAACTTTTTTAGGAACCTTTAATTTTGAAGCCAAATCACTAACAGAGCCGAAGGATACTTTTTTACCGCTGGGCCTATGATAAATCATGCTGTCTTCTGCTTCACATTCCACCGGACTTACTTTCCACTTCATTGAAGCGGCTTCAATCAGCATTTGTTTTGCAACTGCACCTGCTTCACGCATTTTTTTCCAGCCATATCTGCTTATGCTGCTGCTTCCGCCTGTTCCGATAAATGAAGAATCAGAGCTTTGCATGATTTCTATGCTGGTCCAGTCTGCTTCCATTTCTTCTGCAATTAACATTGGTAAAGAAGTCCAGACACCTTGTCCCATTTCAGCCTTGGCAACGGAAATAAGAATTCTGTCATCAGGTAAAATATTGATAAATGTATTTGGTTTAAAACTTGTTTCCTGTGCACCTAATAGCTTGTTCCCAAAAGGAAAATGGAAACCAATAGCGAGACCGGATCCTACAATCGATCCAACTTTTAAAAAATCCCTCCGAGTGAATGTATTTCTGCTACTCATTTCTTAACTCTTTTGATGCTGTATGAATGGCTTTTCTGATCCTTTGGTAGGTGCCGCATCTACAGATATTCATTTTCATTGCACTATCGATGTCTGAATCATCAGGATTATTATTTCTGCTTAATAATGCCGAAGCGGTCATTATTTGACCAGATTGGCAGTAACCGCACTGGGGAACATCCTGCTTAACCCATGCTTTTTGGACCGGATGGTTACCGTCCTTTGACAACCCTTCGATAGTGGTTATCCTATCATCTCCTTCAATACTGTCAATAGGCGTCTGGCATGATCTTCTCTCGATACCGTTAATATGGATTGTGCAAGCCCCGCAGAGACCTCTTCCACAGCCAAATTTAGTACCTGTAAGATTTAGTTTATCTCTTAGAACCCATAAAAGAGGAGTAGATGGAACAACATCCACCAGTTTATTTTTTTCATTTACATTGATTTTAAATTTCGACATTTTTATTTGTGAGGTTTAGTCCTTCTTCAAGACGCAAGATTCTACAAATTATTCAACATTAATATAAATAGATTTCCAGTTACCAGATTCTTCAATAATTTGTTTATCATCCAATATATATCGTCTATATCCGTTAAACTTTATAGATGAGTCCCAATCCATTTTTTTTAGAAGGCTACGTTGGGTAATTGATTTTTCTGCCTTGATCAGTGCTGCCAATTGTCTAGCTGTTGCAGATATAATTTTTTTCTGTGATTGATAATGAAAATCAATTTGCCCACTAATATCCCGAGTGATTTCTTCAAACATGAAATTATCATGCACATAGGATAGACCCTCTTTCACTTTTTTATTTCTGTATTCCGAATTGTCCAGGTAGAATGCGATCAACTTATTTAATTGCCTGCGGTTTTTATAGATATCAGCACCAGGATTTAATTGTTTATAGGCTTGATCATCATAAAAGATATAAGGCAGACCGCTGAGCAACCCATCAGCAGTGGACACAGTCCAATTTCCTCCTGTTTGTTTCGGTGAAACACCTACACAGCATCGCCCCAGTCCATAATAGTATTCCTGTTTGGTCTCTTTGGGAATATCCGTGATCATCCATTCAAATGGAACCCTCCGTTTTGCATAGAATGGTACCCAGACCCTGAAATCCTTTCGTTTCATCCATAATTCTTCAATAGCTGCACAAAACATTGGAAAACTTTTTTCCTGATCCGGCCGGTGATTAAAAACAACGATTCTTAAGGGGTCATGATCAAAAATGGAAGCATCCTCAGTTTTCACAGGCAGGACAGGTGTCGGGAAAACTTTGATTATTTTATTCAACTTTCTGATGACATTTACATTAAATGTTCTGCCTGCCTGTTCAATGGCCTGGTCTTTCTGGGATTGAGTGTTGATATAACAAACATCCATATCAAGGATGCCAACCGTATTCATTCGAAATAAACTCGGGCATTGCATCACATTGGGATAATCCTGAAAATGGGTAAATCCAAAGAAGGATGGGCTCAGGTTGCTATGATCTGCAAGATAGGTTTGCAGATCAGTGGCCTGCTGTGGCAGATTTAAGAAAACACTATCGATGGCATAATCCTGCCATCTGACTTTTTTCAATTCCTGGTAATCCACATTACCCTTGCTGGCAGGCGGAGCGGGTGTCACGATCTCAATATGCTTGGTGTTTGCAAATCTAAGCATTTTTTTCATCAAGCGGGTCTTATCTTCATATTCATCCCTATACCTGGGAATCAGGCAATACCAGTAAATATCGTCGCGAACCAGGGACATGGAGAATATCATTTTTCTTAAAAAACGCAAATAAGTATCCCCTGCGGGATCCTGGAGATTGGTAATACTTGGATATAATAAGATTCGTTTCATTACCGCTTACTGTTTTAACCGGATATGGATCAATTTGAAGATTGAAGAGTATTGCAAAATATCGTGTTCAAAGTCCACCTTCAATTATAGCCATAGGAGTCCTTCTTGAGAAACAGGATTTGTTTCTACATAAAATAGCGTTTTTTTATCTAGGTGAATTCGACAGTTGTGAGAATTGAGGTATATTTTGAAACAGGGGGATTCAGAATGTAAACTGTATGTGGGATCGGCAGATCTGGTATTTTAAGCGGATAAACCAGTTAGGAAAGAAAGTTCTTGGTGCCGTTTGCTGATAAATCATTGTTTTTGATAAACAACATTCGATTTTGTTGCAAAATATTCATCTGTTTCTTCCTCATCTGTAGTGATGGTTAGGACCCCGTCAGCAACCGTGTACTCGCCAATTGTCTTTTCAGTTCCGATAATCGTAGTAAGTTGATTTTCGTTTGTACTCCAGGATCCGCTGCCCTGGTCTGCTTCCCCTGCAGAACTGCCCTTATAATTAAATGTACCATCTGCCGCAAATATCAATGTCTCAGAATAATCATCATCTTTATCTATAGTTTCAGTTTCCTGGGGGTCACTGTAATAAGTAGTGGTCATGGATTGAAACACCCAGGTACCAATAATTGGATTGGTATTTTCTGAGGCATACAAATTCCAGCCGCAGCAGAGAATCAGGCTTAAATAAAGTGGAAAAAATTGTTTTTTCATTGTTTACTCCAATGTGTGCGATCTAAATCTAATTCAATATTGTAAATAAAGGATTGGATTTTTGTGGAGGCGCTTGATCTGTCGTTTTCCTTTGTCTGGGTCCAATTAAATATTTTGATCGATTTGCTGTATCGTTTTATCGCCGGCGCAGATAAATATTTTTTTATTCCCATCTCTATAAATCAAGGTTTGATTCCCTTTTTCATACATGAATCCAAATGTCATGGGATCGCCTGTGCAGGGAGCAGGTGTTTTACGGCTGTCCCAGTCTGTATAGGTTCCCTCCCAGGGCTGCCCTTCTTCATATAATATTTCTTCAACAACATCCTGTTCCGGGCTGTAGAATTTCCAGGTCCCGATCCTAAAACCGCGGAAATATTCACCCTCTATTTCTAATAGTCCATCTTCATAGTAAGCAGAATATCTGCCATTCTTTTCTCCATCAAGATATAGAATTTCCCTGTGCAGCTGGCCATTGGGATAAAATTCATTTACCGGTCCGGTTATTTTCCCGCGCTTATAGATTCCTTTCCAGCGTAATTGCCCATTAGGGAAAAAAGATTTCATTCCACCGCTTCTTTTTCCATGTTTGTAATTCCCTTTTTCCGAAAGAAAATAAACCTGTTTCACTGTTTCCTGACTGTCCCTTTCGGTGGTGCGTGTCCATTTAATATATTTTCCGTGCTTCAGGCCGTTTTTGTACGTATATATCCTGTAGCGCCGGCCATCGTCATAATAATTAATTATTCGGGTTTTCGAAATCCCATCCTGTGTTTTAAGGTAGTATGTGATTTTATCCTTATTTCCGATCTCATCCTTTACCACATGACGAATTTTAACCTGACTGAAGCCAAACCCGGTACAAAGGCAGAGCAATAGGGAAAAACGAACCACAATATTCAGGGAGCTGCAAAACCTGGAAATAATCCAATCAGAATAAGACCGATAATGAGTGAGAGACCTGCAATGGATCTGGAATCTCATTGCTGGTGGCAGAGTATGGACTCCCGAAATGATCGCCGTTGTCAAATAATCCCATTGCATATCAAAATTTAAGTGTTTTGACCCGGATTTGTATTCTTCACCTTATTATTTGACATCATACCCCAAATAATCTTCTGCTTTTATGAACAAATATTAATTTTTTCCCACATTACCGCTTGTCTTTTTTTAATCGTGTTTTCTATATTCATTCTAGCCAACCAAGCGATTTATCGCTTTTTCATTTGTCAGCCTATTCTATACCTCTTTAAACGGGCAGACTGCCTGCGGGCAGTTCCAGACCGCACATACCAAACCAAACCTAAGGAAGCAGAATGGCAGAAGCTATCGAACTAGATTTAACATTGAATCAACCTGGAACCCAGCCAACAAAACCATCCTTAAATCCAATCCTGACCGCAATTCAGGAGACCGAAAATTCTGATATCCCTGAGCAATACAGAATTGAAGAGTTTTACAAAGATGATCACCTGGGCTCTGATGTCCTGAAAAATAAATACCTTGCACCCTGGGAAACCCATCCGTGGGAATTATGGAAGCGACAGGCCGTTGCTATCTCCTCCGTAGAAAAAACAAAAGCACTGCGTAAAAAGTGGGAGAAAAATTTCTTTTCGATCCTGGAAAATTTCAAATTTGTTCCTGGAGGTCGCATTATGCATGGTGCCGGCAGGGAAGATATCACAACAACCTTGAACAATTGCTATGTGGTTGCTGTCAAGGACGATTCGGTCAAATCAATTTATGATACCATCATTAATGAAGCATTAACGTATAAATACGGGGGTGGATGCGGACACGACCTCTCAATACTCAGGCCATCTGGTGAAGCCATCAACGGAACCGGAGGTGAATCCTGCGGGCCCACAGGTTTTATGAACCTGTTCAGTGAAAACACCAATACCATCGCCCAGCACGGTCGCCGCGGAGCCAATATGCAGACCCTGCGGATTGATCACCCGGATATTGAAAAATTCGTTGGAATCAAAACCGGCGATATTGACATGATCAAATATTCGAATATATCCGTACTGGTGACCCACGATTTCATGAATGCGGTGAAAAATGACCTGGATTTTGATCTCAAATACAATGATAAAGTCTACCAGACTGTAAAAGCAAAAGACCTGTGGAACAAAATTATCAAGAATGCCCATACCAGCGCCGAACCGGGAATTTTGTTCTGGGATACAATGACAGACTACCACAATGCTGAATATTGTTCACCCCTGGTCTCCACTAACCCCTGTGCCGAACAACCATTGCCGGATGGGGGTTGCTGTAATCTTGGAGCTGTAAACCTGGATCGCTTCGTGGATGAAAATGGTAATTTTATGATTGAAGATTTTAAGGAGACCGTAGCGGTTGGTACGCGCTTCCTGGATAATGTTGTTGATTACAATATGGACCGCCATGCCCTGGAAATTCAAAGAGAGAATGCTGAAAATGACCGCCGTATCGGCCTGGGTATTCTGGGGCTGGGAGATATGCTGGTTCGCATGGGCATTCAATATGACAGTGAGGATGCTCTTCAGACTGTGGATCAGGTCATGCAGATATTTCGTGATACGACTTACGAAACCAGTCACGAACTGGCCAAGGAAAAAGGTCCCTTCCCTTATTTTGACTGGAAAGGGTACAGCAAGAGTAAATTTGTAAAGAGCTTTCCTAAATCCCTCAAGAATAAAGTAAAAAAGGATGGTATTCGCAATAGTACACTGACCACTGTAGCTCCAACGGGCAGCGGCGCAATCGTTTCCAGGGTAACCTCTGGAATTGAACCCATTTTTGCCACATCTTACAAAAGACGAGTCAAGCAGAATGACGGGAACGGTAAGGACTTTAGTGAATATACCGTTTATCACCCCGTCATCAATAAATTATACGGAAATGACAAAAATTTACCGGACCACGTAGTAACCGCCCATCACGTTGACCCTTTCTTCAGAGTCAAGATGCAGGGTGTCATCCAAAAATATATTGACTCCTCCATTTCATCCACGGTCAACCTGCCGGAAGACACCCTGATAGACACAGTAGCTGATATTTACATCTCAGCGTATGAGGCCGGTCTGAAAGGCATTACTGTATACCGGGAAGGGAGCCGTGAAGGCATACTGGTTACCGATAGTGATGACAAGGATTCAGTCATAAGTGAAACCCAAGCGGTAGCCACCCAGGTAGGTGTTGAAAAAAAGCCTCGGGTCCGGCCTGTCCAGACGAAAGGGGTCACCCGCAGGATTCGCACAGGAGAGGGTACGCTTTATATCACCATCAACGAAGATGAGAATGGGCTGTGCGAGGTGTTTACAACCATAGGAAAAGCTGGCGGGAATGCAGCCGCACAATCCGAGGCCATCAGCAGATTAATTTCTCTGTCCCTGCGTTCCGGGCTGGACCCCCACGCCATTGTACGTCAACTGAAAGGAATTTCAGGCCCGAATCCCACATGGGAAGATGGGCGTCTCATCCTTTCCACACCGGATGCCATCGGTAAGGCCCTGGATGATTATCTGAACGAGCGGGGTAACTCCGAATCAGACACCGATAATGAAGAGGAAAAAAGTCTTTTAATCACCATGGCCGGCAACACCGAAACAGAGGCTAATGAAGCCTTAGATAATGGTTTGATGATTTGCACAAAATGCCATCATCACAGTGTAATTAACGAAGGTGGGTGTCTCATTTGCCAAGAATGCGGCTGGTCCAAATGCGATGAGTAAAATAATGGATTGGTCAAAAGCAGCCAACTGAAATAAAAAAAGTCCCGAAATTCGGGACTTTTTTTTGTAAATATTACTTTTTACTACGTTTCCATGATTTCTTTTTCTTTTTCATCCTGAAGATTATTTAATCCGCTGATATGTTCATCTGTAAGTTTTTGAACTTCATCGTCTCTCCTTTTAATTTCATCCTCAGAAATATGTTCCTCCTTGCCATAATCATGGAGATGATGTATCGCATCCCGGCGGACATTTCTCACTGCCACACGACCCTCCTCGATTAACTGATGAACAAAACGATTTAATTCCTTGCGCCGTTCCTCGCTCAAGGGCGGGATCGGAACCAGCACCGCAGTACCGTTATTGCCGGGTGTGAAGCCCAGGTTGGCATTCATGATTGCTTTTTCGATTATGGGGATCAATGTTTTTTCATAAGGCTGCAGGGTGATCAGCCGGGGTTCTGGAACTGAAACGGTAGCCACCTGGTTTAAAGGCGTCTTATTCCCATAATAATCGACAAAAAGAGAATTGAACATTTCAGGATTGGCCCGTCCCGTGCGAACTTTATTTAATTCACCCTGGGTATGAACGATGGCCTGATCCATCCGATGGGCAGCATCTTCTATAATTTCATCAATCATAATTACTCTGAAACTAGGGTGCCTATTTTACCGCCCAATGCAAGTTCTTTCAAGTATCCCGATTGATTGATATTAAACACCCTGATGGGTAGGTTATTCTCCTTGCACAAGGTAATTGCTGTCAAATCCATCACTCGCAGGTTCTTATTCAGGATTGTATTAAAGGTCACTGAATCATATTTCACTGCATCCTCATGCACTATGGGATCCTTGTCGTAAACACCATCAACTTTTGTACCCTTCAACATAATTTCCGCTCCCAGTTCCGTAGCCCGCAGTGCTGCCGCGGAATCGGTGGTAAAGAAAGGATTCCCTGTTCCACCGGCTACAATGACAATTCGTTCTTTTTCCAGATGACGGATGGCACGCCTCCGAATATAGGGTTCGGCGATCTGGGCCACACTGATGGCGGACAGAGTTCGGGTTTCACACCCCGCTTTTTCAAGTGCATCCTGTAGGGAGATGGCATTCATGATGGTAGCCAGCATACCAAGATAATCTCCCGTGACGCGATCCATACCTTTGGAAGCAGCCTGAATTCCCCGAAAAATATTTCCTGCACCAATGATAAGGCCAACTCCGACTCCTAGATCACGGATAGATTTTACTTCATTGGCCAGGTAGGAGGCCCGTTCAGGATCAATGCCAAACCCTTCTTCGCCGGCCAGTATTTCTCCACTTAATTTCAGGAGAACACGACGAAACGCAGGTTCAGCCATGGATGTATATGTTAAACTTGACCGTTTGTGGAATGCGTTTCGCCAATGGCAAAACGCACAAAGCGTTTGATGCTGATATTTTCACCTAAAGTGGCAATTAATTCGGTCAGCAGATCTTTAACCTTTTTATCTGGATCTTTGATATAAGCCTGTTCTAATAGACAGTTTTCCTGATAAAACTTATTCAGGCGTCCTTCCACCATTTTTTCAATGATATTATCCGGTTTGCCTTCCGCTTTGGCCTGCTCTGTATAAATATCTTTTTCCCTGGCAATAACATCCTCTGGAATGGATTCTCGAACTATGGCCATGGGGTTTGTGGCAGCGATCTGCATTGCAAAATTATGACCCAGATCTGAAAAATCATCGGTCTTGGCCACAAAATCAGTTTCGCAGTTCAACTCCACCAGCACACCAAGCCGTCCTCCAGCGTGAATATAGGAGTAGACCAAACCATCTTTCGTCTCCCTGACACCTTTCTTTTCCGCCTTGGCCACACCGGATTTCCGGAGATAATCAACAGCATTCTCAAGATCGCCATCGGACTCTACCAGCGCCTTTTTGCAGTCCATCATACCGGCGCCTGTTTTATCACGCAATGTTTTTACAAGTTTTGCATCAATACGCATTATAGTTATTCTTCCTCCTGTATTTCATCATCAGCAGTATCTTCGCTGTCAGCCTGGGTATCAGGAACAACCGGTTCTTCCTGTGCTTCAGTTTCCTGCACATCTGCCGTTTCAGCAGCTGTTTCCTCAGGCAATGGGCCGGAATCATCTGCAGCATCTTCATGCACATCATTTTCTTTCTGCGCTGCTGTTCCCTTGGCTTCATTGACAGCATCGGCAAGCACTGCGACGATCAGTTGTATGGTCCGGATAGAATCATCATTGGCCGGAATAGGATAATCAACTTTTTCAGGGTCCGTATTGGAATCCACAATAGCAATAACGGGAATGTCCAGCCGTTTGGCTTCACGGATGGCTGTATCCTCATACTGGGCATCCACCACCAAGACTGCATCCGGAAGGCGGCGCATATCTTTGATGCCGCGATGCTGATCGGCCAGTTTTACTTTTTCCCGGTTGATGGTCTGGGTTTCTTTTTTGGTCAGATTGTTATAGAGGTTGGATCCCTCTTTTTCCAATAGTTTCAGCCGTTTTATACTTTTCTTGATCGTTGAAAAGTTGGTCAGGGTACCACCCAGCCACCGTTCAACAACATAGAACATGCTGCAGCGGTCTGCTTCCTGCTGAACAATATCCTTGGCCTGTTTTTTTGTGCCGACGAACAGAATTTCACCATTCTTGCCCACAACTTCCTTGATAAACTTTGAGGCTCTATCAATAGCCTGGATTGTTTCCTCCAGGTTGATAATATGAACCCCGTTCTTTTCCAGGAGGATATAAGGTTTAAAATTGGGGTTCCATTTACGGGTTACATGCCCAAAATGGGCGCCCGTGCCTAAAAGATCTTCAAACTTGATTTCAGTCATATAATATCAGCGTTTTGAAAACTGAAAATTTTTCCGCGCACCGGGCTGTCCCGGTTTTTTCCGTTCCACTTTGCGGGCATCGCGGGTTAGGAATCCTTTTTCTTTGAGAATGGAACGGTAATCACCATTGACACCCAATAAAGCCCTGGCAATCCCCAGGCGGATTGCACCAGCCTGTCCAGTCAATCCACCGCCTTGTACATTAACCTTAATATTATAATCTTTTTCGCCTTCAATCGCCACCAGAGGCTGCATCACAACCGTCGCCAGGGTTGCCCGGCACAAATAGTCACGGAACGGCTTCCCATTTACAGTGATGTCTCCCTTGCCCGGTACCATAAATACACGCGCGGTGGAACGTTTCCGTCTGCCAGTACCGTAATATGTTGCTTCAGACATAAATTAAATTTTTAATTCCTGAGGCTGCTGGGCATGATGCGGATGTTCAGCTCCTGCATAGACTTTCAGATGGGAAAGTACCTTGCGCCCCAGACGGTTATGGGGCAGCATTCCTTTGATGGCATTGGTTACAATTCTTTCCGGATAGGTATGGCGCAGGTGATCCAGGGTTGTTTCTTTTCCACCCCCGGGATACCCTGTATGCCGAAAATAGGTCTTTTTTGTTTCTTTGTTGCCGGAAAGGTATACTTTTTCCGCATTGATCACCACAACACAGTCTCCCATATCCATATGAGGTGTGAAATTGACCTTATGCTTTCCACGAAGGACCTGGGCGATCCTGGACGCAAACCGGCCCAATACCTGCCCTTCAGCATCGGCGACCCACCAGTTTTTCTCTATCTCAGATTGTTTTATCGACAATGTTTTCATTTTGGCTTCGTTTAAAGCCGGCAAAATTAGATGTAGGCTCTCACCCTAGTCAACAAATAATCAATGCCCACCCCTATTTTAATTAGATCCAATATAACCGCGGGAAATTGTCATTTCCACCCTGCCGGTCAGGGTCTCGCCGTAGTAGGGTGAATTCACTGACCTGGACTGCACATACGTTGAATCAAATACCCAATCTTTCGTCGGATCTAAAATGGCAATCTCCGCTGGTATGCCAACCTGAAACAGATCCGCTTCGAAGCCCATAATATTTCTGGGTTTTACCGTTAATAACCGGATCAGATCTTCCAGAGCAATTGCCCTCTCATTTACCACCAGCACCTTACACACAGCGCCAAAACAGGATTCCAGCCCGATCATACCGAAGGAAGCAAGGTCAAAAGTTGTTTCCTTATCCTCAATGGTATGGGGCGCATGATCTGTAGCAATGCAATCGATGGTACCATCTTTTACAGCCTCAAGCAGGGCTTTGCGGTCCTGTTCAGTCCGGATCGGCGGTGCTACCTTTAGGTTCGTATCAAAGGACCTTAAAGCTTCATCATTAAAATAAAGGTGGTGGGGTGTGACCTCTGCTGTTACTTTTTCATTTTTTCTTTTCATTTCCCGAATGTGCTGCACTGCTTTTGCCGAACTCACATGAGGTACATGCAGCCTGGCGCCAGTGAATTTTGCCAATTCCAGGTCTCGGTGTACCATGGTGGATTCCGCAAAGTCAGGATTTCCAGGCAACCCCAAATGATTTGAAACAATGCCTTCATTCATAACACCCTCGGCACGCAAACATTCATCCTCAGCATGGTTGATCACGGGGACATTCATCAAAGTGGAATATTCCAGGGCGATCCGCATCATAGCCCCATCCTGGATTGGGATACCGTCATCGCTAAAGGCTACGGCGCCCTCCCGGTGCATCAGTCCCATTTCAGTAATATCATTTCCGCCTTGCGATTTCGTGACCGCACCAATGGGATGAATATGGATCGGGCATTCCTGGGCCTTTTCGCGGATAAAATTGATGGATTCCGGTGTATCTAGGGGCGGGTGGGTATTGGGCATCACGCAAACCCGGGTAAAGCCGCCGGCCAAGGCCGCCCGGGAACCGGTCTTCAGTGTTTCCTTATCCTCCCGGCCCGGCTCCCGGAAATGGACGTGCAGGTCACAGAAACCATGGGTAATGACCTTGCCGGAGCAGTCAATCTTTTCTGCGTCTTTCGGAGTATTCACCTCACCAACACCTGCGATTTTGCCATTTTTCAGCCACACATCACCATCGGAGGTTTTTCTGTTATGGGGGTCAATGATCTTGCCATTTATTAACAGGAGATCTTTCGCTAGTTTCTCAATCTTCATGATTCCTCTTTCTCATTAGATTTTCCGCCGCAGAGCAGGTACAGGATAGCCATGCGGGAAGCCACACCATTCAATACCTGGTCTAATATGATCGCTTGGTCGCTGTCCGCTACAGAACCGTCAATTTCAACACCCCGATTCATGGGTCCCGGGTGCATGATCACGATCTCTTTCTTATGGTGATCCAGTCGTTCCTGGGTAATGCCAAACATGGCCCGGTATTCCCGGATTGAGGGGACAAGCCCCAGTCCCATTCGCTCTCTCTGGATGCGGAGCACATTCAATGCATCCGCCCATTCGATCACTTCATCCACGTTATAATTCACATTTACACCTAAATTTCTTATAAATGGTGGAATAAGGTTCGGCGGTCCGCACAGGGTGACTTCCACTCCCATGGTAATCAATCCATAAATATTGCTCAGGGCCACCCTGCTGTGGGAAATGTCACCAAGAATGCCCACCTTGAGTCCTTTGAGTTTTCCAAATTTTTCATGGAGGCTCATCATGTCCAGAATGGCTTGGGTGGGATGCTCGTGGGTTCCATCACCGGCATTGATCACTACCGCATCGATGAATTCCGTCAAATGCTGCGGAGCGCCGGGTGTGGGGTGTCTCATTACCGTTGCATCGATCTTCATGGCCTCGATATTCTGAGCCGTATCCTTGAAACTCTCTCCTTTTTTCAGGCTGCTGGATGAGGAAGAAAAATTCACCGTGTCTGCACTGAGCCGTTTCTGTGCCAGTTCAAAACTGATGCGGGTGCGGGTGGAATTTTCAAAAAAAAGGTTCACAATGGTAACACCCTGGAGAGAGGGAACTTTTTTGATAGGTCGATCCAGGACTTCTCTAAAATTGAAGGCCGTATCAATAATAGTCTGGATATCCTCGCTAGGATACCCCTCAAGTCCCAATAAATGTTTTTGCTGCAGCATGATTCAATCCTGTATCCTGATTAAAAATACACGATCATCTTCGTCCGTTTCCCGAAGTTCCACATGAACATGCTCATCTTCATGGGTGGGAATGTTTTTTCCTACAAAATCTGCCCTGACGGGCAGTTCACGATGGCCGCGATCCACCAGTACAGCCAATTGGACTCTGGAAGCTCGTCCAAAACTGTTTAACACATCCAGGGCGGCCCGAATGGTTCTACCCGTATAAAGCACATCATCCACAAGCACCACCACTTTTCCATCCAGGGAAAAGGGGATATCTGACCCTTTGACCTGTGGAATCACCAGCCGTTCCCGGTAGTCATCCCGGTGAAAGGTAATGTCCAGGGATCCCTGCTCCAGTTCCACGCCGCTAATTTCATGTATTTTCGCCTGGATACGCGCTGCCAGGGGCACACCCCGTTTGTGGATTCCGATCAGAACGATTGTTTCCGGGCTGCCATTTTTTTCAAGGATTTCATGGCTCAGCCGGGTGACGGAGCGCTCCACCGCTATCGCATCCATTAAGACCTGGTCACTCATTCTAACTCCTTTTTTCTAAAAAAAAACCCCCGGCAGAGAGTCTGGTTCTCGCACGGAGGTTCTTCCTCTGCCCTTGCCGGCCTCCCTGGACCGATTTAAAGGGTTTTAAAGCGGCCTAAGTTATGCTGAAGCCATAAAAATACAATGCAGTATTTCAGGAAGTTTTTCCTGGTCCAGATTGCCCATTTCAACAATGAGATCTATCTTTTCCTTTTTAAACCACTGTACCTGGCGGCGGGAAAATTGCCGTGTCCTGATTATGATCTCTTCTTTCATCTCATCCTGAGTCATATCCCCATTGAGATAGGCCTGGATCTGACGGTAGCCGATAGAATTCAATGCCGGGAAAGAACTTCCCTTGTCTTTTTGTTTTTTTAGTAGCGTCTTCACTTCTTCGATCCAGCCATTATCCAGCATTTCCTGTGTGCGCTGTGTAACCCTTTGAGTTAGTATTGGCCGTTCCCAATTCAATAAGATCGTGAAAAGATCTAATGTATCTACCGGATTATTTTCCTGGTCCCTGAAATGCTCACTGGGTGGCTTTCCTGTGGCTTCATATATTTCTAGGGCGCGGACCAACCGTTTCTTGTTATTCATATGGACAATATCCGCATAATCTGGATCTATAGCTTGTAATCTTTCATAAAGTGCAACAGGGTCGTCTTCATAAGCCTGTTCCAGGCGCCCCCGGGTTGGAAGATCCGAAACACTTCCTTCGAAGATACCTTTACTCAAAGCGCGATAATAAAGCCCCGCACCGCCGCAAATTATTGGCGATTTTCCTTTGCCCTGAATATCTTTTACCTTTGCTCGCACCAGTTTCGCATATTCTCCTGCCGAGATAGGCTCCAACGGGTCCCGAAAACTAAATAGATGGTGGGGAATACCAGCCATTTCATTCTTTGTTGGCTGGGCGGTGCCCAAAGGCATCCCTTCATAGATCTGCCTGGAATCGAGCCCGATCACTTCGCCCTCCAGTAATTTTGCTAATTCAACCGCTAAAGATGTTTTTCCGCTGGCTGTGGGACCAATAATGGTAAGAATTTTTTTCATTCTACAACTGGAAGTTAGACATTAAATAGTCATATTATAATTTTGAAGTAATTTTACATTGTAAATATGATATCAAAACCTATAGCAGTTTTCACCACAACCGACAGTCTTAAAGAAGCCAGGAAATTGGCGCAAACAGTAGTAGGGAAAAAGCTGGCCGCCTGTGCCCAGATCTCAGAGATTGAGAGTTTCTATACCTGGGAAAATGAAGTCCAGAATGAGTCGGAATTTCGGATACTGTTCAAGACCACCAGGGAAAGATACAAGGATGTGGAAAAGGCAATCCTGGAACTCCACTCCTACGACCTCCCTGCCATTTATGCCGTGGATATAGATGATATCCATGAGCCTTTCGGTGAATGGATCGCTGACAATTCAACAGGAAATTAAGCCAGGTTATCTGCAGAAGTGCTCTCGCGCTGAACGGTATGTCCTCATCAGTTTAAAAACAGTCAAGATTCCGCTACTTCGCATTTTATGCAACTCGCAATGACCAGTTTCGAAGTAATTATATTAATATTCACCGATGAAAAACCTGCTGATTCCATTCCTAAGCCTGCTCTTATCCTGCAGCAGCCAAAAACATCCCCTTGTTTTCATGGAAACGGACCTAGGGCTTATCCGCGTGGAACTTTACCCTGAAAAAGCTCCGGTTACGGTTGCCAACTTTTTACGCTATGTGGATGAAAATAGGTATGAGGATGCTCATTTTTACCGAGTAGTACACATGGGCAACCAGCCGAACAATGATGTGAAAATCCAGGTCATCCAAGGCGGACTGGGGTTTGATAATCATCCTTTGGAACTGCCTCCCATCATCCATGAAACCACGGCAGAAACCGGGGTCAGGCACAAAGACGGCACCATCTCCATGGCCCGCCTGGAGCCGGGAACCGCCAGCTCAGAAATTTTTATCTGCATCAACGACCAGCCCGATCTGGATTTCGGCGGCAAACGAAATCCTGACGGCCAGGGTTTTTCCGCTTTCGGAAAAGTGGTGTCTGGCATGGAATTTGTTCGCCAAATTCAGCAGCTTCCGGAAACAGGACAAATGCTGGAAAAAACGGTGAAAATCATTAACATAGAAAAAGTTATATATAGAAAAACATGAAAACAGTCATCCTTTTTCGCCATGGTAAATCCGACTGGAGTGCAAGTTACAGTCTGGACCACGACCGCCCTGTTGCCAATCGAGGCATCAAGGCAGCAAAACGGATGGGCCTTTTCCTGCGGAAGATTGATGATATACCGGACCGGGTGATCTCTTCCACGGCGCTCCGGGCCCATACCACGGCCCAGCTGGCTATTGAATCGGGCGGCTGGAACCGGGAACTGAACCTGGATCGGGACCTGTACGGAGCTTCGCCGGGGACTGTGATGGCAGTTTTAGGTGAGCAGGATGACAGTTATGATACTGTCTGCATTACCGGCCATGAACCAACCATGTCCTCTTTTATCTATCAATATACGGATGCTGGTTATCTGCGCTTTCCCACCGCCACCATGGCCAGAATCGATTTTGATATCAATTCCTGGAGTGCTTTGGAGTCATCTCGGGGAAGCCTGCGCTGGCTTACGCGGCCAAAGGAATTGGATTAATGCCGCTCGAAGCGCCCATCCAGCTCATCCAGGGAAAGCTGGACAATAATGGGGCGGCCGTGGGGGCAAAAATAGGGATGTTCCGTAGCAAACAGCCTGTTCACCAGTTCCTGCATCTCCTCCCGGCTTAACTCATCCCCAGCCTTTACCGCAGCCTTGCAGGAAAAACTGGCCGCCAGACCTTCCTGGAGGGAACTGTAATGTTTGCGTTCTTCCAGAAAATGATCAATGATCTCCCGAATCACCTGGCGCTCATTTCCCCAGCCCATACCCGATGGAATGGCCAGGATACGGATCGATGAAGCGCTTTCTTTTTTAATTTTGAATCCAATCTTTTCCAGGTAAGGCAGAATATTCAGCAAATTGTCAAAATCGTCCGGTGAAAATTCAATAAGTTCGGAAAATAACAATGTCTGGGAAGCCATGGCTGTGGTTTCAAAGGCAGCTAGTGCTTCTTCATAGAGCACCCGTTCATGGGCCACGTGCTGGTCAATGATCACCAGGCCGCTGTTGATCTCAGAAAGAATATATTTTTTATGTATCTGCCAGATATTTTCAGTTGCAATGGGTTCCTGTTCATCAAAAGGTGTTTCTGCCAAACGTGATACATATTCCTTGGCCCGCTGCAGGTTTGGCTGGGTTGAAGGTTCTGAAACACCCTGAGCTTTAGAGAATGTTATGGTGGATTGATTGGGGTCAGGACCATCAAGTTCGCCGGATATCCGCAGAGAACTCCCTGAAAACAGCCCTCCCCGGCCAGCAGGGTCTGCATATTGCCTTTCTGTCTGCTTTAAATCAGGGATAGTGCTCAACAGGCTGCCCAGTGATTCAGCTACACCTGCTTTTAAAACATTGAAAACCCGCCATTCGTCTTTGAAGCGCACCTCCGTTTTCATGGGATGAACATTCACGTCGATCTGGTCAGGAGGAACAATCAGGTTCAGGACAAAAAACGGGTATTCACCGCGCTTCACCAGCGATTCATAAGCTTTATAAACCGCAGAATTCAGAAGTCGGTCTTTAATAAACCGCCGGTTTAAAAATAGGTATTGCTCCCCGGGACGTTTACGTACCAAGTTCAGGCTGCCCACAAAGCCGGATATTGCATAATCTCCCTTTACCAGGGTCAGGGGCAGCAGGTTCCTGGAATAGGTGGGGTCCAGCAGGTGGTCGATCCGTTGTTCCAGGTTTTCCGCATCTATATGAAAAATATCACGGCTGTCTGAAACCAGTTTAAAAGATATTTCCGGAAACCCCAGGCCAAACCTGCGCACCACATCCACCACTTTTCGCAGTTCAGTCCGGGGTGTCTTCATGAATTTTTTCCGGGCCGGTGTATTGTGGAACAGGTTACGAATGGTAACCTCCGTACCACCGATCACCGCTGCCGGCCGTACATCATCGGGCTGCCCGTTGCGGATGAAAAGTTCCGCTCCTTCCCCATTGCCATTACTGGACATAATGGACATTTCAGCTACAGAGGCAATACTGGCCAATGCCTCTCCGCGAAAACCAAGTGTTTCTATGGCAAAAAGATCATCCATGGTAGATATTTTACTGGTGTGATAGCGCTTCACCGCAGCCGGCAGCTGGTCCGGCGCCATACCGCAGCCGTTATCCCTCACCTGGATGGTCTGATGCCCGCCTTTTTCCACCACAACCGATATTTCTGTCGCGCCGGCGTCCAAGCTGTTCTCCATGAGTTCCTTGACCACGGAGGCCGGTCGTTCCACCACCTCCCCGGCGGCAATTTTGTTGCGCAGGTTCTCGGGTAAAGCTCTAATCATCTATTCGTTTCATTGTTTTATTAAAAACAGTCTGGTGCAGGGATTCCGCCTTTTTGATAAGAGTTTTAACGGCGGTTCTTTTCTTACTGCAATATTCTTGATCATCTATACCGTTCAAGTTAATCAGTACATTCATGCCTCCGCCGCGTACACCGGCGAGAGCGATTTCCGCAGCAACACCGGCGTCCGAGACAGAATTGGGATTCCCTTTTTCCACAAGAGTGTTCGTTAATTCGATCACACGAAAACATTTTTCTGCCGTTTCCATAGGAATATCGATAGCATATTTATTCGCAGTATCGACCGCTTTCTCTTTTACTTTCTTTTCTTTCTCGTCATTTGCGGGAAGACGATTAGCTTCCATCACTTGATTAAATGCTTCTGTATCTTCATCCACTAGGAATGCCAGCCGATCTTTCAGTTCTTGGGCTTCCACTCCGATCTCATTCATTTCTGGCTTAATGTCCAACATTTCCTTTTTCTCGTGGGTCAATGCAGCTACCATAGAAGATAATGCAGCTCCCAATGAACCTGCCAAGGCAGACACGCTCCCACCGCCAGGTGCTGGGCTGTTGGTGGAAAGTTCTTCCACAAATTCAGTTTCCACTAATGATTTCAAAGGACGATCTTCTTTTTTCACGGCATAATCTATGATTTTTTCACTGGGGTCAAATTTAGTTACATCATTGAGTCCCAGGGATTGAAAAGCACATTCCACAATATCTTTCACTGGAACTCCTAGAGAACGATTCTGTTTCTTCAAGTAATGTTTTCCTGCCATGAGCATTGCTTCCAACGGGATCAACCCCACCAATTCGCTTCCTGTTACACGAACACCGCGCTCATCAGCAAGTCGACAGGCCTCATCAAAAACATCGTGGATGGTTGATACTTTATAATTGTTGAAATTTATGGAAATCTGGGCTCGGTTAAAAATGTCTACATACCAGCCAATCGCTTTTACATCTTTGAACATGCCCGGGATTTTTACTGGTTTACCGTCATCGTGACGGACAATCTCACCATCCAGTAAATTTTTTGATTTAGGATTTGGAATTCGTTTACTTCTGCCCGCTTCTCTTAATTCGAAGGCAATATCTGTAGCCAATCGGTGATCTTTCGTATTGAGATTAATATTATAGGCAATTAAAAACTCACGGCAACCCATGACTGTCGCACCAGCTTTAACGTGAAATTTTGCGGGACCAAAATCCGGTTTCCAGTTATCATCCTTCAATTTATTAGCCAACCCCTCGTACTCGCCATTTCTTATATTGGGAAGTTTTACACGATCCGGTTTCCGGGCGGATTTTTCATATAAATAAACCGGAATGTCCAGTTCATCTCCTACTCGTTTTCCAACTTGCTTGGATAATTCTATACATTCTTCATCTGACACACCGCTCACCGGAATAAAGGGACAAACATCTGTTGCACCCATCCGGGGATGTGTTCCATTATGGTGGTTCATATCTAAAATTTCTGATGCGCGTTTAATTCCCCGGAATGCTCCTTTTCCTATGGCTTCTGGCGTGCCGACCATGGTGACAACTGTACGATTGGTATCGGCACCCGGGTCAACATCCAGAACCGTGACCCCTGAAACGGAAGCCATTTGACTGACAATATCATCAATTTTGGCTGCATTCTTCCCTTCGGAAAAATTGGGTACACATTCCACAAGTCTTAACATTTCCTAATTAGTTGCAATCTGGTTCAGGTAAAATATGAAAAACAAAACAAAAAACAGCATGGTGAATAGCCACCATATAGATCTCCCTTTCTTTCTCCTGTCGGATAGAATATGACGGAGATAACCCATTCGTTTATAGAGCTATGCCGGCGAATAGGAGCATGAAAAAACTCACAAACGGTTCCATCACCATCCAAATGATGGAAAATCCCGTGAAATAACCAAAAAGAATAAGTCCAAATAAAACCTGGGGGCCGTAGGCCTGGATTTTCCACGCCAGTTCAGGGTTGTGTTTCATAAGATACCCGGAAAATATTTGAGATCCATCTAAGGGTGCGATAGGAATCATATTGAACACAGCCAGGGCAATATTGATCCGGGTAAAATAAATGATTAGAATCAGGATTATTTCTGTCAACAGTCCAGTACCATTCAGAAATCGAAGTGTCATGCCGCCGGCCATAGCCAGTAAGATATTGGAAACCGGGCCTGCAGCAGCCACTTTCATCATATCGGTTCTGGGATTCCTGAGTAACCGGCTGTCCACTGGAACCGGCTTGGCCCAGCCAAAACCCGCAAAAAGGATCATCAATGAGCCCATTACATCCAGGTGTGCCATGGGGTTCAGGGTCAGCCTGCCCATCCTAGCAGCGGTATTATCTCCGCACTTGGCTGCCATCCAGGCGTGGGCAAATTCATGGAAGGACAGGGCAAATACCAATGTTGGGATCAAAAGCACCAGTGCTTCCAGCGGCAGGCGAAATAACAAAATCAGCTCCGCGGATGATGTGTTTTATACACTTCTTTTAAAGTATGTTTATCAAGATGGGTATAGATCTGCGTAGTGGAAATATCCGTATGCCCCAGCAGGGCCTGTACAAATCGAAGATCTGCACCCCCCTCCAGAAGATGAGTGGCAAAAGAATGACGCAAGGTGTGGGGAGACACATGTTTTTTTATCCCTGCCGCTTTTTGCCATTTTTTGAGAATTTTATTTATCATTGCCCGGGTCAATGGTTTACCATTCCGGCTTAAAAATACTGCGCTGGAGCCGGTTTTCCTGCAAAGGGAAGAACGGGTGTGTTTCAGGTATTCATTGAGATCCTGGTTTGCTTTGCCACCAATGGGTATCAGCCGTTCTTTTGAACCTTTGCCCATAACTCGGATCAAATCATCATCCAAAAACAGATTAGCAATTTTCAGATCGCAGATTTCAGATACACGCAGGCCGCAGGAATAAAGGATCTCGATGATGGCTCTGTCCCGAATACTAAACCGGGAGTCAGGTTCAATCGCATCTATAATTGCTTCTACATCTGCAACAGAGAGCACATCTGGAAGTTTTTTGGGAATTTTTGGGCTGCTTAACACCAAAGTCGGATTTTTTTTCACCAGATTTTCTGCTGACAAATATTTATGATAGGTTTTTATCGATGAAAAATTGCGTGCCACACTGGCGGGAGACAGGCCTGCTGCATTCAGGGAACGAATATATTCCCGGATATGCATCTGGGAAATATTATCCAAGGATGAGACGTTTTGACCCACTAAAAAAGACAAATATTTCCCAACGTCTCTTTCATAGGCATCCAGGGTTTGCGGGGATAGATTTCTCTCCACCCGCAGCATTGTCAAATAATCCTGGAAATGAGTCTCCATTCTAATCCATAAAGGCATCTTCCACCAGTCCGCACAGGATCTGACCGGTCATAATATGCCCTTCCTGGATGCGTTGGGTATCCTCGCTGGGAACATGAATGGTGACATCCGCCAGACCTGCCATCCTTCCACCGGATTTTCCTGTGAAAACAATGGTCTTTAATTCTTTGTATTTGGCCTGTTTAACAGCAGCGATAACATTCTCCGAATTTCCGCTGGTGGAGATGCCCACAAGAACATCCCCTTCACAGCCCAGCCCCTGGACCTGTCTGGAAAATATAGACTCAAAATCAGTATCATTGGCCCAGGCCGTCAAAAAAGAAGTGTCTGTGGTCAGGGCGATGGAGGGAATGGGTTTGCGATCATGGCTGGTCATACCGCCCATGAGTTCAGTTGACAGGTGCTGAGCATCGCCGGCACTCCCGCCATTACCGCACCACAGGATTTTCCCCCCGTTTTTTATACAGCTAATCATGATAATTGCTACCGCTTCCATATCAGCCACGCAGGCCTCCGCCATATTCTCTTTTACAGTGACACTTTCCAGGATCTGTTTCTTTATTTTTTCTATCATAGTTTTTTCCAGTGAATCGCATCAGCAAATTCTTTCATCAACGATAAATTCCCCTCAATAACCGTACCCGTTACAATAATTGCTGCCCCGGCCTCTACCCGTTCGGCTGCCGCTGTGGGTGTACGGATCCCACCGCCAACGATCAAGGGAATATCCACTGCTTCATTAACCTGTTTAATAATATCAACCCCAACGGGTTTTTTGGCACCGCTTCCTGCTTCCAGGTAGATCAGTTCCATTCCCAGGTACTGCCCAGCAAGGGCATGGGCTACGGCAATATCCGGCCGGTTCATGGGTATGGGTCTTGTACCACTCATGAATTCCACTGTTGACCCGGCACCGCCATCCAGGATTATATAGCCGGTGGCGATGGTTTCAATGCCCAGATCCTTTACAACGGGAGCAGCGATTACCTGCTCACCTATGAGATAGTGGGGGTTTCGTCCGGAAATGACAGACATAAACAACATAGCATCATAGTGGGAGTTTAATTGCCCGACACCTCCCGGAAAAAATATTACCGGGATCCGGGCGGCATCTTTGATTCGTTTCACCCGCTCTGCATAACGACCATCCATCATCAAACTGCCGCCCACAAACAGGGCATCCACATCCGATTCATTTGCTGCAGCAACACTGGATTCGATCGTAGTGTCGTTTTTTTTATCCGGATCAATCAGGGTTGCGTAGGCAGCCCCCTTTTTCGAGATGGTGTCCAATAATTGGTCAATTACATTCATGTCAGGATACGAGTTCTTTATACGCTGCAGACGATAATAAATCGGGTTTTTCTTCCGGGCTCGAACATTGAACTTTAATTAACCAGCCCTTACCGTAGGGATCAGAGTTTACAGATTCAGGTTCGTTTTCAATATTCTCATTGACTGCAATTACGGTCCCGGATACGGGTGCATAAAGATCGGATACTGTTTTTACTGCCTCTATCTCACCAAAGGGATCTCCTGCCGAAAGTGTATCACCCACTTTGGGGAATTCAACAAAGATCACATCTCCCAGTTGGCTCTGAGCATAGTCCGTAATGCCAATGGTAACTTCATCTTGATGAAAATCAACCCATTCGTGCTCAACAGTGTAGAATAGTTTTTCAGGTATATTCACAATATTTTCTTCCTAATCTACTGGGTTGTATGCAAATGTTTCTAAAAAACTGGTGTCAAAATCACCTGATTTAAATTTTTCATTCTTCATAATGGCCTGATGGTATGGTATTGTTGTTTTTGGTCCTTCAATGATGGTTTCTTCCAGAGCATGCTGCATACGGATTATTGCTCGGTCGCGATTTTTAGCTCGTACAATTAATTTACCAATCATAGAGTCATATTGGCTAGGGATCTGGTATCCAGCGTAAGCGTGGGAATCTACACGTACGCCCTTCCCTCCAGGCATGTGAAAACTGGTTATTTTTGCAGGGAATGGTGTGAAATTATTGGCTGGGTCTTCCGCATTGATTCTGCATTCTATGGAATGTCCACGAAGCTTGAAATCCTGTAAATATTTGGGGCATTTTAACCGGGCATACATTCTGATCTGTTGTTTGATGAGATCTGTTCCAGTTACCATTTCCGTAACCGGATGTTCCACCTGGATCCGCGTATTCATTTCCATAAAATAGAAATTCTTTTGTTTATCCATTAGAAATTCAATGGTCCCCGCACCAACATAACCCACAGTTTTTGCCGCATGTACTGCAGCCGTACCAATTTTGTCCCGCACTGCTTCATCCACGATTGGAGAGGGCGATTCTTCAATTAATTTCTGATGGCGGCGTTGGATGGAACATTCTCTCTCACCCAGGTGGATCGTATTGCCGTGTACATCAGCTAGGATTTGTACCTCAATATGACGCGGGTTCTTAATGAATTTTTCAATATAAATATCACCATTACCAAATGCGGTAAGCGCTTCCTGGCTTGCAGACTTATAGGCGCTCTCCACTTCTGTTCCATCTTGAACAAGGCGCATGCCTCGACCTCCTCCTCCGGCGGAGGCTTTTAACATCACAGGGTAACCCATTTCATCTGCTTTTTCCCGCGCATCTTCAAACCCGGACAATACGCCATCTCCACCTGGAACCACCGGGACACCGGCGGTTTTCATGGTTTCTTTTGCCTGGGCTTTATTACCCATGGCAGAAATGATGCCAGGGGCTGGCCCAAGAAAGGTAAAATTATTTTCGGCGCAAATTTTTGAAAACTGGGCTGATTCAGATAAAAACCCATAGCCGGGATGAATGGCATCCGCATTGGTAATCTCCCCCGCAGCAATGATTCGGGGAATATTCAAATAACTCTCCGTGCTGGGTGGTGGTCCTATGCAAACCGCTTCATCGGCAAATTTGACATGAAGAGATAATTCATCTGCAGTAGAATACACAGCCACGGTTTTGATGCCCAATTCATGACAAGCGCGGATAATACGCAGGCCAATCTCCCCGCGGTTGGCAATCAATATTTTATTAAACATGAATTCCTAGGAAGGATCAATAACGAATAAAGGCTGGTCGTACTCCACGGGGTCAGAGTTATTCACCAGGATATCCGTAATAACACCATCGTGCTCAGATTCAATCTCATTCATGATTTTCATGGCTTCGATGATGCACAGCACATGACCCTTTCTAACGCTGTCTCCTTTGGAAACAAATGGCGGGTCATCTGGGGATGGCGCTCTAAAAAAGGTACCGGGCATCGGTGCCAGTAGTTTTTCCCCTGAATCGCTTCCAACTGTATCAGGCACAGGTACAAATTCGGCAGGTTTTGATTCTGGGACACTGGATGGAACGGTAGCGGACAGCGGTTCTGACTCGAGAATATCTGGGCTCTTTTTGACCCGGTATTTCCGGCCCCAGAATGTAACTTCAATTTCGTTTACACTGGAATTCTCGAGTATATAAATGATTTCTTTTAATTTATCCTGCCACATAATCTATCTTTGGAATGTTTCTATTGTTTTGCCCGCTCTACATATTCACCCGTCCGGGTATCAATGCGCAATTTGTCCCCCTCATTGACGAATAGAGGCACATTGACTGTAAAGCCCGTTTCCACCGTTGCCGGTTTGGTTGCTCCTGTAGCCGTATTGCCTTTCAAACCAGGTTCAGTTTCCGTTACTTCCAATACCACATGAGACGGCAGCCGGATATCAAGAACCTCATCGCCATCAAAAAGCAGATCTACGTTCATCCCGCCTTGAAGAAAATATTTTTTTTCTCCAATAAAATCACTGCCGACATTTAATTGATCATAGGTATCATTATCCATGAAGACATGGAAATTTCCATCATCATAGAGAAATTGCATTGTTTTTGCTTCCACGCGAATGAATTCGAGTTTGTACCCCGCATTGAACGTTTCGTCAATGATCTTCCCTGATAAAATATCTTTCAGTTTGGTTCTCACAAACGCACCGCCTTTACCAGGCTTAACATGCTGGAATTCCATAACTTTCATTCGTTTATTTTTGTGGATAATCACTGCACCATTTCGTATATCCGCTGTTGTTGCCATTTTTAATGGATTGTTAAATTAATATTGGAACGAAATTTACTGATTACTGTTGGAAGGTCACACTCGAATTAATTTTTTTCGATTTGGTCATACAATTAAACATCGCTGATAATGGACCTGACATCTGTTAGGTCAGATTTTATCTGATCAGTATTGGAAGTTTCCCGGGCATATTTCACCATATCGGATGAATGCAGAATACGTATCCACGTTTCAAATTCTTCATCATCCAGCGGAAATAAATCACGGTTCTCTGCAATTTCATTTGTGGTCATTTCCAGTGCCCTCACAAAATATTTTGTTTCTATATATTCCCGGGATATATGTGATAATCCGGTATAAAATTCTTTGGAGAAACCGCTGTTGTTTAACTCATTTAGCCGCCGCCTGGCTCGTTCTACCGGTGTTTCCATGGTTGTGTAATCCACTTTACTATATTGAACGGGCTGACGCTGCTTCCAGGTCCAGGCCATCCCTGTAATTAAGCCCATTAACAGGATCCAGGATAAAATACTTTTCAACGGCAGGACCCCTCTTACAGGGACGGGGCCCTGTAAAGGCCGAAGTGCAGTTTCCTCTTCGCTGGAAAGTATAGTTTGAATCTGAATATCTAATGGTGGTACCTGCAAAGAAAATTCTATATCTCCACTGATGTTTAGAACTTCAACCTGGTATTCCGGTGTCTGGTAGCGGCCCGTATCCCAGAACATAAGTTCAAATTGGACACCGGCTAATCGGCCATTTTCAAGAATCAGGGATTGCTCCCTGATACTGATGGAATCGTTATCCAGGTCCAGGTCGGGATAACGAATCTTTTGATTGCCTGCATTTTCGACGGTCACGGACCAGGCAATAACATCACCGATGAACCCTGATGTGGTGTCCAGGTCCGATACAACGGATAAAGATTGCCCCGAGAGGACAGATAGACAGGCTACAATCAGGGACGAGCGGAGAGGCATCAAAATCTTTTTTCTCTCATTTTAAAGAAAGATAGCAATGGTTCAACATAATCCAGGTTGGTCATGATAGGGATCATATCAAAACCAATTTTTCGAGATTCTCTTTTAAATTTTTCCATGTCGTCCTGGATATACTTTGCCAGCTTCTCCCGCGCAGATTTGGAGGAAGTATCTACCCAGAATGTTTCTCCAGTTTCAGGGTCTTCCACCTTGGCAAGGCCAAAATCGGGTAATCTCACCTCGGCAGGATCAAATAAGCGGATTCCCACCACATCATGCTTGCGGTTCACAATTTTCAGGGAAGACCAGTAATCATCATCCAGAAAATCTGAAATGACGAATACCACACTTCGCCTTTTGGCGACTTTCAGGAAATAATCCAGAGCATTTTTCAAGGAAGTGCCGTTCCTTTCCGGCAATACATACAAAAGCTCTCGAATGACCCGTAATACGTGACTTTTGCCCTTTTTTGGCACTACATATTTTTCTACATCATCCGAAAAGAGTATCAACCCTACTTTATCATTGTTCTTAATAGCAGAAAAACCCAGTACTGCTGCAATCTCAGCCCCTACATCACGTTTTAACTGTTGGCCGGAACCAAATTCACCTGATGCGGAAATATCCACTAAAAGATAGACTGTAAGTTCCCGTTCCTCTTCAAATACTTTTACAAAGGGAGAGCCAGTCCGGGCAGTGACATTCCAGTCTATGAGACGGATATCGTCTCCCGGCTGGTATTCACGAACTTCTGAGAAGGTCATGCCCCGTCCTTTAAACACGGAGTGGTACTCACCGCCAAAAAGGTCGTTGACCAACCCGCGGGTCCGAATCTCAATCCGCTTCACCTTTTTAAGGATCTGACGGGGGATCATAATGGTTTTAGGGGACTTCTACGACTTCAAAAAGTCGTTTAATGATGTCTTCCGGAGTGAGTTCTTCCGCTTCCGCTTCGTAGGTAAGAATAACCCGGTGCCGCAGTACATCAGCACCAATATATCGAATATCTTCCGGGGTAATATATCCGCGGTGTTCCATAAAGGCCCTGGCCTTGGCAGCCCGGACCAGGTTTATGGTTGCTCTGGGTGATGCCCCAAAATCAATAATTCCTTCCATGTCATCCAGTTTATGGTCTTTTGGCGCACGGGTGGCAAAAATCAGGTTCAGAACATAATCCTCCACTTTTTCATCCACATAAATATCATGGATAACTTGCTGTGCCTCCAGGATATCATCCGGGGAAACAACAGGGTCAAGTTCAGTGACCTGAACTTTTTTTGTATTTTGCCGCAAGATCAATCGTTCTGAACTGTGGTCGGGATAATCAACAATTAATTTGAACATAAATCGATCTACCTGGGCCTCCGGTAGTGGATAAGTTCCTTCCTGCTCAATGGGATTCTGGGTGGCCAGTACAAGAAAGGGTTCATCCAATAGAAACGTGTTTTCACCAATGGTAACCTGCCGTTCCTGCATGGCCTCAAGAAGAGCGCTTTGGACCTTTGCCGGAGAACGGTTTATTTCATCAGCCAGTATAATATTTGAAAAAATAGGACCTTTCCGTGTATCAAATTCACCTGTTCTCTGATTATATATCAAAGTTCCCAGCAAGTCGGCAGGCAGCATATCGGGGGTAAATTGGATCCGCTGAAATTCAGTTCGAATCAACTGCGCCAGTACTTTCACAGTTAAAGTTTTGGCCAGGCCGGGAACACCTTCCAGTAGAATATGTCCGTTAGCCAGCATACCAATTAATATTTTATTGATCAATTCATCTTGACCAACGATGATCTGGTTCATTGTTTTTTTCAGTTCATCGGCAAATACAGAGGTCCGGGAGATCTTATCATTGATCTCAGTCAAACTAAATTCACTCATAAGGTACTATTAGGAAGTAATATGTTTCAGGGCGGGGATTTCGTTGATATTTTTCCCCAGGTATTCAATTTCAAACTGTACGGATGGAACAAGCTCATGCTCCGGGAACATTTTTAGGAATGTCTCATATTCTATTTTTGCACTTTCAAAATCATTAATAACATTGGCAAAAATATAACCGATCATGAATTGCGCATGGGGCTCCTGATCGGAACCTTTATGTTTTTCCGAAACTTTCCTGTATTCCTGGATCGCTGTAGTAAAATCCCTGAGATCATTCATATATATATCACCAATTAGATACTGCCCCTTCGGAGTAATTCTATGATTGGAATATTTTTCCGTCAAATACATCAGATGTCCCAGGGATTCTTTTATCATTTTCCTCTTTCGGAGGGACTCAGATTGATTTAGAATCCATTCCGGGAAACCAACGATTTCTTTTTGGGCTTGTTTGGCCTGTGGTGACGATCCATATTCATTCACGGTTTTTTCCAAGGCGGCAAAACCGGCTGGTAAATTATTTTTCCAGTTCAAATGGATAGCGGCCAATTTATATTGCGCCAGGGCAGCCAAACTGTCCCGGGGATATTTTTCAACAAGTATTTCAAGATTTTTAATGGCAATCTCCACCTGATCCTCATTCAAACTTGCTTCCGCAAGTTCAAAATATTCCGTTGACGTTTTTGAGCATCCAGCAAGAAAAATTAGCCAGATGATTATAGATAGAAATTTGAATCTCATTTTAATCCTGTTTTTTTAGCGGCGGAAATTAAAACTGTACTTCTTGTTTAAAAAGTACAAGGTCAATATAATATGTAAAATTCCTTTCCAGGTTCCCAACAAATTTTATACCTTAAAAAAGACTCTGGACTCCAAGTTGAATTTTACCTGATTGCGGTGAATCAAATTGTACTGCATAATCGAGTCGGGCCGGTCCAAAGGGTGTATTTACAGTAATACCAATACCTCCATCCCATTGTATATCCTGCATCGAAATTGTAGCTATAGTACTAGATAAAACACCACCATCTGAAAATACGGTCATGCCAATGGACCTATAGATCGGAAACCGATATTCAACATTGGTCATAAACCGAAAAATATCACCCCAGGGATCCCCAGAAATTTCTTTAAAACGAAGCACATCCCATCCGCGCATACTTGTACTGCCGCCTAAATAAAATTTTTCAAAACTATAATCCAGCAATTCTGGGTTCCAGTCCCAAATACGTCCGGTCTTCAGCCGTATAGCAAAAACGGATTGCCTCCCCATCGGAACGTATCCCTGAATAGAAATATCTGCTTTAATATAATCTCTTTCACCGCCCAGGAAATAACCTGAGGATTTTAATACTCCATTGAACAGGAACCCATTTCGTGTAAATAAAGGATTATCCCTTTTATCAATATGGATTTTCATTGCGATAGATCTTTGCTCAATAGACCTTTTCCCCATGGTCTTTTTTTCAGAATTATCACTAAAAGACTCCCAAACTGCATTGGTTTCAAAGAATGATCGCTTAAAAAACCGAACCTTTTGGGTAAGGTTGATTCCATAGCGATCTATGGTTTCTATTGAATCTTTATATTCAATGAATGTTTCATAATAGGATGTTAATCTAGAAGGAAACCGAACATCCAAGACCCAATTGGTGGAAAAGCTGATATCATAACGTATTCTGGGACGGACAAATTCTTCCTCTACTGGAATACCCGCAAGCAGTTTGGTTGAAAATTGTGTTGGCGATTCAAAGATGGACCTGTTTTTCCATTCAATTGTTCCACTGATAGCTGTTATGGGTTCTGCACCTTCTGCGAAACGGATGGGGTCATATCCACCCGCTGAGTTCCACTCACGCTGCTTGAACGGTTGCAATTCAATTACCAGATCCACCAATGAATCCGATTGTGCTTTCCGGACAGGTACAAAGTTGACCATAGAGAATACACCCGTTTCTCGGATACGCATTGCTGTTTTATCAACGACACTTTTTTTATATTTTTCTCCAAATCCGTACAAAAGTTCTCTGTGCACCAACATAGTATCAATATTTCCGATTCCTTCAAAATGGGTCTTTTGAATGGTAACATCCTTGCCTTCATCGATCACAATGCTCAAAAAAGCGGAATCTGTAATCTCATGCTTGATTTCCAGATTGAGAAATAGTTTCCCCATTTCATGGTATTCATTTTCAACTAATGGGATATTTTCATTTACTTTTACAGGATTGTACGTTTCACCCGTTTTTATTCCAAGCAAGGAGGAAATTTTATCAGAAGGAATTACTATATTCCCTTTTATATCTGCCACAGAAACAGAATATTGTTTTCCCTCCTCAATTTTATAATGTATATCTACATATCCGTCTTCGGTTGTATATGAATCTTCTATATAGACATCAAGAAACCCTTTTGAATGATAATAATTCTTTAAGGATAAAGCATCTAATTTTAATAGCCGAGAATCAAATACAGGACGGCGATATATTATATTGGGAGATTTTTGTCGAACAATGAATAATATTTCTTTTTCAGATATGGATTGATTCCCTGTTAATTCAAGCGACCGGATAAGAGTTTCGTTTTCCTGCGGAAATAATATGCCCGTTAATGCCAAAAAGCACCATAGGATGCGGTAATTGTGATTCATGTATCAACTAATATGCGTAACGATAACGGTATTTTACATTCAAATTACCCATATCATCTATATTCCCTACTACTGAAAAATGCCGATTGAGTTTATACTCCACACCGATCTGGGCATTATTTGTCAGTGAGAATGATCGTATATAAGATAGATTCAGATAAGTTTTATCCCCAATTTTTCTTTTGGCTGTTACTTCAAAGTCTTCATTTGCATCAGGGTTAATCAAACTTGCTGTTCCGGAAATATTGATATCATCCACCAGATTCATGGCCATCATCCCTGGCATTCCCTTCAAGTTTTTTTTGAGTTGATTTTCAAGAAGGGATCCCAGAATAGAAACGGTTTGGTTTCCAAAACCGGTAGATGATAATTCTTGGTCTTCAAAGCGCTTGCCCCAGGTTAACAATTCTAGGATGTCACTTTCTGAAAAACCACTTGCCGATTCCAGAATAATATCAAGATCATACATGCCGCCTATAATACGAAGGTTGATGCGTTCATCATCAATGTCTGTATGAGCAACCAGATTCATAATTGGATTAAACCCTTTATTATCAAAAGTTATGTAACCTTGCAATCCTTCAAAATTATCCTTATAGGAAAATACATTTCCATCCTCCACAAATATTTCACCACCAAAATTCATATCCTGGTTCCCCGTTTGGTTCAAATTCAATTCGCCGCCAACTTTAGCATCGACCTGTGTATTTTGAAACAGGGCCTGACCACGAATCGGAATGGTCAAATTATAAACCATCACCGTACCCAATTCCAGCGGGAGTGATTCACCTACATCCGTTGTCAAAAACTCATAAAAAACCTTCGTATCTAATGCTTCTACCATACCCTCGATACTGACTGTATCTTTCCCGGAAATGGCAATGTCTATATTGCCCATTCCGACTATATCTAGAGGAAGTGTCTTAAAGGAAGCTTCACGGGCCTTCACTCTCAAATCGTAGCCCGGTGAAAAAAATTGATTGAAATCCATAGATCCGGAAACGCTGATATTATTGACTTTTGGTTTTTCAAAATTTGCGCCTGAATGGTAAGCCCGTGCTTTGAAATCCTTAAAAACCAGTTGATTATTTATCATGTCAGCCTCTCCTCGAACATGAGTGATAGCATCATCGATCAATAAAGTGGATACTGATCCATTGCGAATAGATATTTTCCCGTTTCGCTGGATGGATTCGGCTGGGCCTTCCATGGATAGCTCAATTTCAATATCACCGCGAACTGAATCTAAATCAGAAATATAAGGCGAAAGAAAATAAAGGGAATGAAGGTTTCCTTTTGTTTGAAAATTCAATATCCCCTCAGGAAAAAAGCTGCCGAAATTTTTTGAACCGATATTAAAATCATAAGGGACCGATCCATTTGCAGTAATAATTTCATTCCCGCGTATTGAATTGAGTGTATCTACGTGCAAGTGATTACCATCATATGTACCTGATCCCTTTACCTGCCCTAAATATATTATATCAAAAACCGCATCTGAGATATGAATATCATAAGAAAATTGGGTCTTTTTACCTTTTCTGGATTTTTGGTCTAAATGCAGTGAACCGGTTGCTAATCCGCCTATCTTATAAAAATCCGGAACGAAATTGTTGACAAAGGATAAGGGTAGATTTGTAAATGTTGACTTTAGTGAAACCGGAATATTTTTATTTTTATCCTTCATGACAGGAATGATCCCGTTGGCCTGCAATCCCATGGACTGACCGCGGGTCATGGAAATATCATCCATATGCAGCATTCCATCCTTATAAAGAAAAGAAACAGCCATTTCGTCAAATGGCTCTCGCATATACATGCCCTTCTTCAAGGAGAGGTCTACATCCAATTCAAATCCATTATTCTTTGTCCGGCCTAATATTTCACCAAATACGATTCCGGATATATTTAAACGTTCATCTGATATAAAATGAGAGATAACTGAAGCATCAAAGTTAGACATCTTAATATATCCCTCAGGGTTAGAGCCGCCAGTAACAATACCCTCCAGGATGCCATCGTTAATATGAAATTCAAATGGGTCAACCTGTATTAATGAATCCGTTAAACTGAAAGAAACTGGACGGGAATTAACGAGATAATTTTTTTCAAAAGCGATCTGAATTCGATCCACCATGTATGAATTCAAACCATCATATTCTCCAGAAAATTGAAAAAAATCATTTCCCGATTTAAAATGGCAATTTTCGATAACAACCTTTCTATTATCAATGATGGCATCAACTGTACCGCTTTGAAAAGAATTATCTTTCCAGGTACCTTTACCCACTTTTAGTCCTACATTGCCCTTGTTTTCATCATTTGCAACATCCATTTTTGAATTAAATTCGATTGATTCAAGAAAAAAATTCCCATAAACAATATTATTGCAAAGTAGTTCAGCAGTAGCCGACGGAGTGGTATAGGGTCCGCTGATTTGCATTCTGCCTGTTGCTTTTCCAGAATTAAAGTTTCCCGGCCAGAACTGGTTTATCAGTTGTATATCTGCATTTTCCAAGTCCGCAATAATATCCAGGTTCTCCGTGGCAAAATCCAATGAGCCGTCCAATGTTAATTGACTATTTCCAATCAGGAGCATTGCTGGGCTCGCAGTCGATATAATGCTGTCTTTATAGGATACCTGACCGTGGAAGGAAGTTTCCCCTACTTCAAAATATTTTGTTTCTAGGACTTCAAGGGTCAGATCTATCTGTTCCAGGGAACCATTTGATGTGATACCGCCATCCAGTATCGCCAATCCTGTTAAATTGGTTGAAATCTCATTATCAAGCCAGCGACTCAAATCTAGATTCTCTAAATTAAGGTAACTATTTAATCGCCCACTCTGACTCAATAGTCCACTTATGAGTAACTGAGAGTTTTCTCCCTGCAACAAGAGGTTTTTCAGAGCCCAGGATTTATTATTAAACTGCTCTAAATTGAACTCACCTTTCATATTCAGACCCAGATTATTTGTCAGTGATAATTCCCCGAAATAAGTATGGAGATCGGAGTGAAAATCAAAAATACCGGAAAAATTTGAAAATTTGGCTTTTAACGGCAACCTGCTGAATAATTCTTCAGGAATCGTAAAATCATCTACCTGGATCTTCCCTTCAATGAGTGAGTTATTATTATCAATAGAAACTGAACCTGTCAAGGGTAAACCCAGAAAAGTACCAATAAGATTTTTTAATTGAAATTTTGAATCTGAATAGGATAATTCCAATCCCTTGAAGTTCATTTCCTGAAATGGAGTATGGAGCAAATCTACACGAAGTAGATCAAAAAATATTTCAGGGCTGGTGCCTCCCACCAGTTCTCCGGCGATGATTGTTTTGATTTTTATTTCTTTTTTGTCAGATATCATCTCCGCATCACCTGAACAATAAAATGATTTAATATTCAAGGGCATGGATATACCGACATTTTTGATCGCTGCTTTTGATTTAAACTTCAAAATCTCATTTGAAAGATCAAATGAAACGGATTCTGCAAATAGCAGATCAAGGGTTGGTAAGCCAAATAAACTTTTAAGGATACCTATATTCATGTCCAAGGTTTGAATGTAAATAGGTTCAAGATCTGAATGGATGAGCGTAATATTGGAAAACTGTGTTTTACCAAGTAAATGTCCCGATATATTTCCTATATCCATTGTCCATCCGTGAGGCGAAAGAGTTTCATTCGCCCTGTTGATAATGAAATTTTTCCAGACATTTGACTGCAGTAGAATTAAACCGACTGCAATCAGAAGAGCAAAAACTCCCAGTAATGGTTTTTTTGAACTTTTCACCATTCTAACGTTACATAGTGAACTTTAAAATAGAAAGTGGGTTCCATATAAAAAAAAACGCCCGGATGGGCGCTTTTTTATTCTTAAAGGTTACGATATTTATGTTAATCAACCACCTCAAAATCCGCATCTTCAATTTCACCCTCTTTCTTGCCTTGCCCTTTTTTGCCACTATCAGGCTCAGAAGTTCCAGCATCAGTTTCTTCTGTTTTGGCCGCATCATACATTTTAGATGCAACGGTGCTCCAGGCAGCATTCAACTGCTCCATTGCTGATTTCATACTTTCCACGTTACCACTGTCTTTTGCTTTCTTGAGCGCTTCAACTTTTTCATTTAATGATTCTTTTTCAGTATCATCCAGTTTATCGCCATGTTCTTTAATGTTTTTTTCTGTTTCATAAATAAGATGCTCAACCTGATTGGTAACATCAATTGCCTCTCGCTTTTCTTTATCATCCTGTTCATGCTTTTTGGCATCATTGACCATTTTATCAATTTCAGATTCAGACAGACCGCTGGATGCTTCAATCCGGATACTTTGTTCTTTTCCAGTAGCCTTATCTTTTGCACTGACATTCAAAATACCATTCGCGTCTATATCAAAGGTTACTTCTATCTGTGGAATCCCCCGTGGTGCAGGTGGGATATCCGCCAGGTGAAATCGGCCAATTGTTTTATTATCAACAGCCATTTCACGTTCGCCCTGCAGCACATGGATTTCTACAGTTGTCTGATTGTCTGCGGCGGTACTGAAAACCTGTGATTTTTTTGTGGGAATGGTTGTATTTCGTTCGATTAACTTTGTACTGACGTTACCCAGAGTTTCAATACCCAGTGATAGGGGAGTTACATCAAGCAGCAGGATATCATCGACATCTCCCGCCAAGACACCGCCTTGTATTGCAGCACCTAATGCTACAACTTCATCTGGATTCACACTGTGGTTTGGTTCTTTATTAAAAATTTCTTTTACTTTTTCTCGGATTTTAGGGATCCTGGATGATCCGCCAACCAAAATAACTTCATTGATATCGTCTGCGGAAAGACCGGCATCCTTCAAGGCTTGCACACAAGGATTAATAGTACGTTCTACAAGGGCACTGACCAGTTCCTCGAATTTTGCCCTTGTCAGTGATAAATTAAGATGTTTTGGCCCTGAGGAATCCGCGGTAATGAATGGCAGATTTATATCGGTTTGTTTTGAAGATGAGAGTTCTTTTTTTGCTGTTTCAGCTGCTTCTTTCAGACGCTGCAGTGCCATAGGGTCCTTGCGCAGGTCAATGCCATCGGATTTATTGAATTCATCCGCGATCCAATCAATGACTTTCTGATCAAAATCATCTCCGCCTAAGTGACCATCACCATTGGATGATTTCACTTCAAAGACACCATCTCCCAGTTCAAGGATTGATATATCAAATGTACCGCCACCCAGATCAAAGACTGCAATTTTTTCATCATTTTTCTTATCAAGGCCGTAGGCCAATGCTGCTGCCGTAGGTTCATTAATAATTCTTTGTACGTTTAAACCTGCGATTTTACCTGCATCTTTGGTTGCCTGGCGCTGGGAATCATTAAAATACGCAGGCACCGTGATTACAGCATCCGACACTTTTGTGCCTAAATATTCTTCAGCCTGCTGTTTCAATTTCTGAAGTATCATGGCACTAATTTCCGGTGGAGTGTATTCTTTATCTCCAGCATTTACAATAACAGCACCACTAGAATTTTTATCCACTTTATAAGGAACCTCTTCAATTTCTGTACCGACTTCGTCGAACATTCTACCCATAAATCTTTTGATGGAAAACACCGTATTCTCCGGGTTGGTTACTGCCTGGCGTTTTGCTGCTTGACCCACAAGACGCTCTCCATCTTTGGCAAAGCCCACAATAGATGGCGTTGTTCGACCGCCTTCCGGATTATTGATAACTGCAGGTTCACCGCCCTCTAAGACGGCAACACATGAATTAGTAGTTCCAAGGTCAATTCCAATAATTTTGGCCATTTCTGTTCCTTAATGGTAAATAAAATAAATGCTGATGAATAGTTACCATTCATAAACAAGGAACATACCACCTGAAATATTCATGCAATATGGCGTATATAATAGTTTTATCGTCCTATTTGGCAGATATAATATTAGTCAGGCGATAATTTGGTAGGTTTTCTTTTTGAATATTGCTTTTGTTGGTAATCAAATTTAAGCTGTTGTTTAATCGCCTCTACCTTAATGATTGTTCCTTTCTTGAAAACTTGCTTCAGCAGCATTTCAGAAATGGGGTCTTCCAGGGAACGCTGAATTTCTCGCCTTAGAGGCCTTACTCCAAATTCGGGATCATATCCTTTCTTGGCTATTAATTTTTTCGCATTTTTTGATATTTTTAATCTCAATCCCAGTTTCCCAAGATTATGATTCAAATCAGATAGCTGAAGATCGATAATATCAAAGACATTTTGTTCACTTAAGGCATGAAATACAATTGATTCATCAATACGATTAAATAGTTCAGGAGAAAATAACTTCTGTACCTGATCCATCAGGCTGGCTTGCATTTCCTTGTATTTTTCATCAGAGCTGCTTTCATGGCCAAAACCTAAACCACCTTTTTTCAAACTTTTAGTACCCATGTTGGAGGTCATGATCAGAATCGTATTTCTAAAATCAACTTTTCTCCCCATCCCATCCGTCAAAACACCCTCATCAAATACCTGCAGGAGGATATTGAATAGGTCAGGATGAGCTTTTTCAATCTCATCTAGCAGAACTACCGAATAGGGATTTCGTCGCACTTTTTCCGTCAATTCCCCTCCCTCTTCATGCCCCACATATCCAGGCGGAGCACCGATCAAACGGGAAATGGCAAAGCGTTCTGTAAATTCAGTCATATCGACTTTGATCAGGGCCTGATTATGTGGAAAAAGGTATTTTGCCAATACTTTTGCCAACTCAGTTTTCCCCACTCCGGTAGGGCCTAAAAACAGGAAAACTCCAATTGGCTTTTTGGGGTTTTTTAATCCTGTTCTCGCACGGCGTATTGCCTTGGATAAACTGGTAATTGCTTCATCCTGACCAACAATATGCGTACTGAGTTCATTGGCAAGCAGCAGTAGTTTTTTACTTTCAGATTCAGCTACCTTGGATACTGGAATTCCCGTCATCAGGGAAACAACATCTGCAATATGGTCTTCATTAAGTTCAACAGAGATATTTCCCTCAGACTTTTGCCATATTTGTTGAGCTGTGGACAGTTTTTCCAGGAGTTTTTTTTCCTTGTCACGTAAAATAGCTGCTTGTTCAAACAGTTGGTCTGATACTTTTAATTCTTTTTCTTCTCTGGTCTTCTGCAACTCATCCTCAACATTTAAAATATCCTGTGGAACCTCCAAATTATACATATGCGCTCTGGCACCGGCCTCATCCATAACATCGATAGCTTTATCGGGTAAGAATTTATCTGAGATGTATCGATCAGAGAGATGAACACAGGTCTCAATGGCATTATCTGTATAGATTACTTTATGATGCTCCTCATATTTTTCTTTTAAACCGTTAAGTATATCAATGGATTCAGACAGGGAAGGTGGATTGATTGTAATTTTTTGGAACCGACGATCCAGTGCACCATCCTTTTCAATATATTTTCTGTATTCATCCATTGTGGTGGCTCCAATACAATGGATATCTCCGCGGGCTAAAGATGGCTTGAACATATTGGATGCATCTAGGGAACCAGATGCACCTCCGGCACCAACCAGAGTATGAATTTCATCAATAAAAATAATTACGTTGTCACTTATTTCCAGTTCCGCCATGACACTTTTCAATCTTTCTTCAAACTGGCCTCTGTATTTTGTACCTGCAACTAAAGCAGCAAGATCCAGGGAGAGAATGCGTTGATGGTGTAAGACCCGGGGTACAATTTTCCTGATGATTCTCTGAGCTAAACCCTCAATAATAGCTGTTTTCCCCACGCCAGGTTCGCCAATCAATACTGGATTATTCTTTTTTCTCCTGGTTAATATCTGGGCCACACGTTCAATTTCCGGTTCCCGGCCGATCACGGGATCCAGTTTACCTTTCCGAGCCAAATCTGTAATTTCCCGGGAAAAATGATCTAAAGTAGGTGTTTTACTTTTGGAAGATGGTTCGGGGGTATAAGGAGTGCCGGAAATCTCTTCTTCCGTACTAGTTTGAATCAAATCATTGATGGTATCATAGTCGAGTGAGAATGATTTTAATACTTCACAGGCGATTCCTTCTTTCTCTTTCAGCATGGCGAGAAAAAGATGTTCATCGTCCGCAATTGTATCACCGCGAGTGGATGCTTCACCAAATGCATTGCGTAAAACTCGTTCTGCTCTTCGCGTTAAGGGCAAGTGCCCCAAGGTCATGGTCCCTCCAGCAGATTTGATCATATCCTCGATCATGGCAACCATTTCTGTAGGATCTACATCATAAACATCCAGTACTTTTTTGGATAAACCATTCTTTCCTTTTAATAGACCTAGAAGTAGATGCTCAGAACCAACATAGCTGTGCCCAAGACGAATTGCTTCTTCTTTTGATTGTTTTATAATTCGTTGGACGCGCTTTGAAAAATTTTCTTTCATATCTTAGTTATTCACAGGTTGTAAGTTGCCCATCGTCCAACATTAACTTGCGATCGCCAATACCGGCGACATCGGGATTATGCGTTGTCAGGACAATTGACTGACCAAAATCTTTATTTATTTCAATGAAAAGATCAATGAGTTTTCCTGCATTTTTTACATCCAGATTACCCGTAGGTTCATCTGCCAATATCAGGGCTGGCTGGTTGATCATTGCCCTTAGAACAGCCACTCTTGACCTTTCTCCGCCTGACAACTGGCTGGGATAATGATCTTTCCGTTCCATTAAACCCACTTTAGTCAATAAGTCAAGCGCGCGTGGCAGTATAGGATCCTTACTCGAAATCCAATTTGGCATTAGAATATTCTCAAGGGCGGTAAACTCCGGCAGAAGATGATGAAATTGAAATACAAAACCCAATTCTTTGTTCCGGAGAGCACATAATTCCTTTTCATTTAATTTTTCAACATTATGCCCATTGATTTTCAGCAGTCCGGTATCCGGGGAATCCAGCGTGCCCAGAATATTGAGCAATGTTGATTTGCCCGCGCCTGACTGACCCATGATGGTAACAATTTCTCCCCCTCCCACTGTCAGGGACAGGTTTGTTAAGACCCTCAGTTTGCTGGCACCATTGGTGAATGATTTATTGATATCCGAGGCTTGTAAAATCATTTTACCCACTGCAATGCTTCCTTAGGATCGATACGAGCCACTTTCTGACTGGCAAGCCACGAGGACACGAATATAAAAATGATGGCAATGAGAGTAATGGTGATAACATCGCCAGTGTATAGGACCATAGGCAGAGAATTGATAAAATAAATGTCCGCAGGAATTGGAATAAACCCAGTTACGGATTGTATCAGTACAACAGCCATTCCCACAATTAAACCGGACAGTGCTCCCTTAAAGCCTTTTTTTAATCCCATGGTGAGCAATATCCGCTTTACAAAAGTAGAAGAAGCACCCATGATCCGCAGGATACCTGTTTCTTTCATTTTTTGTATGGAAATTAACGATAATGTTGCGGCTAGATTAAATGCTGCAACAAGAAATATTAAACTTAAGATCGCAATTGCACCCACACGTTCTAGTCTCATGGCTTCCACGAGAGACCGATTTAGATCTTTCCAGGTCTGAATTGTAATTTCTTCCGGCAGACTCAGTCTATGATTTATCTTCCATGATTCAACATCCTGGTCACCATCCAATCGCAAATCAAATCCATCCAGTGATCTTTTTCGTTTGAATAAAGATTGCCCCACACCTAATGGAATAAAAACATATCTATCATCGTAATCAAGAATTCGGGTGGAGAAAACACCACTGATTTTTAATTTTTTCCTTGGTGGAAACCCTAGGCCGAAAGATTGATCAATGGGGCTGCTGATTTCCACTTGATCCCCAACGTCTTTCCCCAGGCGATAAGCAAGATCCTGGCCTATCAAAATCTCATTTTCTGATGATGCACCTCGAAGTGTCAGCGAGTAAAAGTCCTCCAGCTTATTCATATCAACAGCTTTTAAGGATACCACTCTGTAATCTTCTTCATCATTGATCAAGCCCCGGCGTTCCATGTAGGGCATTGCAGACATTACACCATCGATCTGTTCTAATTGTCCCAGCTTCAAATCATTAACAGCCCCGGAAACTCTGACGTCTCCATCAAAACCTTTTAATTTTAAATTGACTATGAATTCAAATCCATTCATGACTGCCAGTGAAATAATCAGTGCGAAACAGCCCACACCCATTCCTATCACAGATAAAATATCTGCAGCCTTACCGTGTCCCAATGGTGAGCTGGAAAATTTATTTGTGATTGTAATAATCAAATTCACTCGTACAATAAAGCCTGGGCCGGTTTTAACCTTAATATCGCTTTGCTGGGCCACCAGGACGCGGCCATACACAAAATGTAGGAAAGGGCAAGAATAAGCAAAAACATGGGTTTATCAAATGACATGGGAATTTGATCCATAAAATATATTTCTTCAGATATGGTAAATAATTCGAATTTTAACTGCAGGAAAATGATCCCCAATGCAGCCAGACCTCCAAATAAGCCTCCCATAATCCCAATGAAACCGCCTTGAATCATAAATACCATTTGCATGTTTGACTTGGGAAATCCCTGGGAAACTAATATGCCGACCTGGGCCTTTTTTTCCACAATGATCATTGCCAGTGCCGCAATGATATTCACAATTCCAACCAGGGCAATTAGGCCAAACATGATAAATGCCGGCCAGCGCTGGATTTGTATCCATTCAAAAAGCAATGCATGTCTTTGGCGCCATGTTTCCATAACGTACGGATAAGAAATATCAGGAAGTGTTTGGTTGAATGTTTCCTTAGAATATAATACCCAGCCCGTTGCAGTATCTTCATCATACCCCAATAGTGACTGTGCATCTTTAATGCTCACATAGCCAAGCGTTTTATCATATTCAGATAATCCTGAATGATACAGGCCTACCACTGTTAATGATTTGATTCTTCTTGTGGCTTTACCCGCCAGTTCCTCCACAAAAACAGTATTGCCTCTATTTACCTTTAAAAGGTCTGCCAATTGCCTGCCCATGACAATTTCACCCTTTTTTAATTGCTTTTGCGATCTCGGGTTAAGCCAATCAATCAAAAGTGCCGGTGATAGTTTATTGACGCCCTCAATCAGAACACCATCAGCATGGTATCCAGAGCGCACCATACTCATTCCGCGAACAAATGGCTGGACATCATAATGTGTGTTCGCTTCAGATATGAATGAACCTAATTTATTTTCTGACAGAGAAATGGGTTGCCCGAGGATATGCTGTATTCGGGCTGTACCATCGAAAGATGAAATTTTTCTGGAGACTGTTGTTTCAAATCCGTGAATGATGCAGGCCGTAAGCATCAAAGCTGCAATGCCAATACCAAGACCAGCAACGGCCAGCCAGCTGGCAAAGGAAGAGAAACTGCCTTTCTGCGGGGATAATAGGTAGCGAAAGGCCAGCCGAAAACTCAACAGCATGTTCAGGGATCTTCAGATCTCATGGCTGGGAATAAAATTACATCTTTTATCCAGCGATTCCCGGTAAGAAGCATGGTCAGGCGGTCTATACCAATGCCAACGCCGCCCGTAGGCGGCATACCGCATTCCACGGCCTGGATAAAATTTTCATCCACAGGCTGGGCTTCTTCATCACCGCGCTCTTTTAACGCAGCCTGGGCTTCCAGCCGTTGCCGCTGATCAATGGGGTCATTCAATTCAGTAAAGGCATTCGCAAATTCTGCCCCGCCAATAAATAATTCAAATCTTTCCACCAATTGTGGATCACCGTTTCGATGAGCCTTTGCCAGCGGAGATATGGCCTTGGGATAATCGATAATAAAAGTGGGTTGTATCAGTTTAGGCTCTACCAGTTTACTCATCAGTTCGTCCAGCATCTGTCCATAATTTGCATTGTTTTCCACCTCGATCTCATTTTCTGCACATACCGATCGGACTTCATCCTCAGATGCATTCCCCAAGTCATGGGTGGTTGCATCCTTTAACAATTCATAAAATGGCCGTTTTTGAAAGGGCTGCGAAAGGTCAATTTCCATACCGCCCCAATTCGTCTTCTGGGCACTGACGGATACTGCTGCCTGGCGGAACATTTTCTCAACCAGATCCATATTATCCTCATAATCTGAATAAGCCCAGTAAAATTCCAGCATGGTGAATTCCGGGTTATGGTTGCGGTCCATCCCCTCATTTCGAAAATCCTTCGATATTTCGTAAACACGATCCATACCGCCAATAATCAATCGTTTGAGATATAGTTCATCTGCGATCCTCAAATAGAAAGTCTGGCCCAGGGCATGATAATGGGTGGTAAATGGGCGGGCGTTCGCACCTCCATATAGAGGTTGTAATACCGGCGTCTCCACTTCCAGGAATCCCCGATCATCCAGATAATTGCGGATTGATTTAATGATTTTTGCACGGTTTACGAACGTTTCCCGCACCTCAGGATTCACAACCAGATCCAGGTGCCGATTTCGATACCGCTGTTCCTTATCCGCAAAAGCATCAAACGTTTTTCCATCTTTTTCCTTCACAATGGGCAGCGGTCGAATACTTTTGGCCAGAATAGTAAATACATCCGTATGCACAGATATTTCACCGGTTTTCGTAGTAAAAACATATCCTTCCACACCGACATAGTCGCCAATATCCAATAATTTGAAATGATTGTATGTTCCCTCCCCAACATCATCTTTACGGATAAAGAACTGTATTTTTCCTTCGGAATCCATTATTTGGGCAAAGGAGGCCTTACCCATTTTCCGCAATGCCATAATACGGCCTGCAACCCGTACAATTTTACCCTCCAGATTAGGATAATCACCCTTGATAGATTCACTTTTATGGGTAGGCTCATAATGATGCGGGTAAGGGTTAATACCTGCTTCACGGAGTTTCTGCAGCTTTTCAATTCTAAAATCGATAATTTGCTGCAGACTTTTATGTTCTTCCGTCATTTTGTTTCTTTAACCTGTTCTGGTTGTCTCGACCCCATTGCGTTCAGTAAAAAGGCTCGGATGAATTTATTCAAATCGCCATCCATGATGGCCTGGACATTGCCTGTTTCTTCTTTGGTACGATGGTCTTTCACCATATTGTAAGGATGAAAAACATAAGAGCGTATCTGGCTGCCCCAGCCAATATCCATTTTTTGATCTTCAAGTTCTTTATTTTTTTCCTTTTCCTTGTCCAATTCTGCCTGGTACAGTCTGGCTTTTAAAATTTTCATGGCCTGACTCTTATTTTTATGCTGGGATCTTTGATTCTGGCACTGGGCAACGATTCCTGAGGGAATATGAGTAATCCGGACAGCTGAATCGGTCTTGTTCACATGCTGGCCTCCGGCGCCGCTTGCTCGATAAGTATCGATCCTGAGATCAGTTGGATTTATATCAATTTCTATCTCTTCATTTACTGCCGGATAAACAAATACCGATGCGAATGAAGTATGACGGCGACTGTTTGAATCGAAGGGAGAAATTCTTACCAGACGATGCACACCCGCTTCCGCTTTCGACAAACCAAATGCATAGTCTCCGCTGACCTCAAAGGTCACATCCTTAATTCCAGCTTCCTCACCCGGCTGTAAATCAATTAACTCCACTTTGAAATCCTGCCGTTCTGCCCAGCGGGTGTACATACGGTAAAGCATCTGCGCCCAATCCTGGCTTTCTGTGCCGCCAGCGCCCGGGTGAATGGTAATAATGGCATTTTGCGTATCTTCAGGGTTCCCGAGCAGGAGTCTAACTTCAATTTCCTCTATGTTACTTTCATATGAATTCAACTCGGTTTGTATTTCATTAAAATCCGTCTCGCCAGCTTCAGCAAATTCAAAGAGTATTTCCATATCATCATGGCGCCTGCCAAGATCTTGCCAGAAACCAATTTCCTTTTCGATACGGGAGATTTTTTTTAAAATGGATGAGGCGCGCTGGCTGTCGTCCCAGAAATTTGAGTCGGAAGACTTTGCCTGTAATTTTTCAAGTGTATGAGCCAGGGCATCAAGGTCAAAGATACCTCCGTAACTCAACATATTTTGTTTCCGCATGGGCAAAACGCTCTTTTAGGCCAGCTAACTCCATCTGAAAATTTAAGGTACTCTGGAGTTCCAATTAAATGTCAAATCTTTGAATCTCAATCTCCGGAAGAAATAAACAAACGTTCATTTAAATAGCGGCGGAGTTTCATTTCATCCAGATCGAGGTGAACGAAACGGCCATTTTCAGCAACAGAAATATTGCCTCTTTCCTCTGAGACAACAACAACAACAGCATCAGACTCTTCAGTAATTCCTAGGGCAGCCCTGTGGCGAGTGCCCATTTCCGGTGATATCATAGTACTCTCTGTCAATGGCAGGATACATCCGGCAGCTTCCAGCAACGTATTTTGTAATATAACTGCACCATCATGTAGGGGGGCGGCGGGATTGAACACAGACAGCAACAGCTGAGCGGACACTTCCGCTTTCATAGGGGTACCTGTTTCCTTGTAGGAACGCAGACCAGTTTCACGCTGCAGCACAATCAATGCACCCCATTTTCTTTCCGAAAGCTTTAAAGAGGCTTCCACAACGGCCTCCAGTGACCGCGGTGATGATCCCGTACGGAAAATGATTCTGAAAAATCTGGTTTGCCCAACATAGATCAGCAATCTCCGAATTTCAGGCTGAAACAAAATTACAAATGCCACAACCCATACCGTTTGAAATTGATTCACCAACCATGAGGTGGCACTCAGTCCAAGTGCATTGAATAAAAAGGAAGAAATCAGCAGGATGATCAGGCCAACAAGCATCTGACCCGCCCGGGTATCTCGAAAATAATAATACACCCTGTAAAAGATCAAGGTCACGATCAATAAATCGATAAGATCAAACAGCGTTACGGTCAGAAAACCAATTTTAAACAACGTCATGCTGCTGTCCGTATCTTTTCAGTAATGGCAACAACCCGTTTCATTTCCATCACATCGTGCACCCGCACGATGCGGGCACCATGCAGTATTCCAGCACAGACCGAGGCGGCAGTACCTTCTATCCTTTCTTCAGCAGGTAGATCCAAAGTGGAACCAATAAACGATTTTCTGCTGGGGCCAATTAAGACTGGATAACCTAAATCACATATTTCACCCAGGTGTTGGATCAATGAAAAATTATGATCAACTGTTTTCCCAAAACCAATACCGGGATCCAGAATGATTTGATCATCTCTAACCCCTCCTGCTCGAGCTTTATTAATTTGGTTCCAAAAAAATGATATCACATCCGATACCAGGTCTTTATATATTGGATCCAGCTGCATATTTTTTGGAGTTCCATTCATATGCATAATAATCACTGGGACCTTTTTTTCGGAGATCAGGTCAATCATAGAATCATCTAAAGAAAGACCGCTGATATCATTGATAATGTTTGCCCCTGCCATAATTGCTTTTCTGGCAACCTCTGGTTTATAACTATCAATGGAGATTAAGCAGTCCGGATAGGTGTTTCGAATCTCTTGGATGACCGGGATCACCCTTTCAATTTCATCCTGAGCGTTGATAGGTTCAGCACCTGGTCTGGTAGATTCGCCGCCGATATCCAGTATATCCGCACCAGCTTCTAAAATGACTTTGGCGTGATTGACTGCCTGCTCTCTCTGAAAATAAAGGCCGCCATCACTAAAGGAATCCGGGGTGATGTTTAGGATACCCATTACAAGCGTTTCACGATCGGGATTAATACACCAATCTATGAAATCTATACTTGTCATGGACGAAATCAATCTATTATTTCGTGTCTATTTTTTCGCAGGCTGCTTCTTTTTCTGCTTAGATTGGCTTTGATTTCCCGGTTTACGAAGGCCGGCCTTATTTTGTTTGGCCTGGACTTTTCTTCTTGATTTCCCGGGTGTGCGTTTCCTGGGTTTTTGCCTCGATTGCCCGTTTATCCTGCGTGTTAATTTTTGTCCTTTGATTATTTTATCAAGATCATCGGAAGTTACAGTTTCATATTTAAGCAATTCTTTGGCCAGTCTGTTGAGCAGATCTATATCTTTCCTCAGGATCTCTTCTGATATCCGTTGCGCATCTCTTACGATCCTGGATATTTCCTCATCGATCATGCGGGCCGTCACATCACTGTAATCCCGGTGGGATTGGATTTCCCGGCCCAGGAATATTTCTTCATTCTTTTTCCCGAAGGTCATGGGACCCAGCAAATCACTCATACCCCACTCAACGACCATCTTGCGGGCGATTTCTGTAGCCTGCTCAATATCATTACCTGCACCAGTAGTCATCTGGTTAAAAATCAGCATCTCAGCACTTCGTCCTCCCATAAGAATCCCAAGCCTTCCTTCAACATAATCGCGGGTGTATCCATGCCTTTCATCTATTGGCAACTGCATGGTGATTCCCATGGCACGCCCCCGCGGAATAATAGTTATTTTATGAACAGGGTCTGCACCTTTGGTACGCATAGCCACCAGGGCATGACCTGCTTCGTGGTAAGCTGTAACTTCTTTTTCCTCTTCCGATAAAACCATGCTTTTCCGTTGAATTCCCATCATCACTTTATCTTTTGCTTCTTCAAAATCATCATTATCAATGGATCTTTTGCGTTTTCGTGCTGCCAGCAGCGCCGCCTCATTGACAATATTTGCAAGATCAGCGCCAACCATTCCCGGAGTTCCTTTAGCCAAGGATTCCAAATCCACCTTGCGGCGGTTTAAAACTACTTTCTTCGTATGGACTTTCAAGATGCCCAACCGGCCAATATAATCAGGAACATCCACCACAATCTGCCTGTCAAAACGCCCCGGCCTTAGGAGAGCTTTATCCAATACATCAGGCCGGTTGGTAGCAGCGATGACAATTACATTCTGCGTATTATCAAAGCCGTCCATTTCTACCAGAAGAGCATTGAGGGTCTGTTCGCGTTCATCGTGTCCGCCTCCGATACCAGCACCGCGCTGACGGCCAACCGCGTCTAATTCATCGATAAAAATGATACAGGGAGTGGTCTTTTTTGCCTGTTCAAAAAGATCTCGGACTCTGGAGGCACCCACCCCAACGAACATTTCGACAAAATCCGCGCCACTAAGACTATAAAAAGGTACACTTGCTTCTCCGGCAACAGCCCGTGCCAGAAGAGTTTTACCCGTGCCTGGTGGACCAATTAGTAATGCACCCTTGGGTACAGTCGCTCCCAGTTTTTGAAAGCGTTTAGGGTCCTTTAGAAAACCGATAACCTCTTTTAACTCCTCTTTAGCTTCTTCACATCCGGCAACATCCTTGAAGGATACAGCGGGTTGGTCCGATGTCCATAATGATGCCCTGCTTTTTCCAAAGTTAAAGATACCTTTCATACCGCCGGCCCCGCCCTGCATTCTTCTGATCATAAATATCCAAAAGCCGATTAGTAGCAGCCAGGGCAGCATATTCAGCAGATACCCGGTCCAATCAATTGTTTTTTCTTTAAAGGTATAATTTAATTCCGCAGCGTCCCACTCATCTGTCACAGACCGATCCACAAAAGGTAAGGTCAACTTAAAATGGGTAACATTTTCCAGTACTCCCAGAGGGGTATCCAATGTTTTGGCCAATTTGAATTCCCCATGGAAAACATTACCGATTACAACTGCTTTCTGAATTTCATGATTCTTCAGATATTCTCTGTATTCGGTGTATTCTATTTCTATTTCTTTTTTCCCGGACTCAGTCAGCAATCCCGAAATATAGACAGCACAAAGTATAATGCTTATCCAGATCAGGCTTGTTTTCCCTGCACGTTTCCAGTGAAATTGGTCCGGATTATTCTTATTACTGGGTTTAGGTAATTTTTTCTCCGGTGATTGTGGCTTTTTATTCATTAAAACAATCCATTCTTAAATAAAATTAGTTGAGATTCTCATCAAGGCGGTAGATACCGTCCAAATGTCTAAGTTTTTGGTTAAAATCTAACCCGTATCCTACAACGAATTCTGGGGGAATTTCAAATCCTATGAAATCGATGGGAAAATCTAATTGAGCCACATCCGGCTTTAACAATAATGTGGTGATCGCAACCGATTTTGGCCTAGCGCCCTGCAAACGATCTTTTAAAAAACGGATTGTATATCCAGAATCGATGATATCCTCCACTAAAATAACATGGCGATCCGTTATATCCGCAGAGATATCCTTGATCAATTGAATTGTGCCTTTGGATCTATCGCCGTCATAGCTGTGCAGTTTAATAAAATCCATTTCACAATCTATCGTTACTTTTCTAAGCAGGTCCGCTAGAAAAATAAAACTGCCGTTTAATACACCAATCAATATCGGATCCTTTTTCTCAAACTGATCAGAGATGTCTTTGGCGATTTCTGCTACTTTCTGATCGATAACATCTTTCGAGAACAGCAGTGTCAGGTTATGTTTGTTTATGACCATTCAGTTCAATGATAAACAATTGAGTTTGACTTTTTCAGTAGTTTCTCCTGTGATTTTAACCCAATCAGAAATACGGTGACTGCAGACCCAGAAAATTTGTCCATTTGCTGTCATCACTGTTTGGTTTTCCTTTGCGAAACGATCCACTTTCTGATTGATGAGGAAATCACTGACCTTTTGGTGCCCGGTCATACCTAACGGCTGAAATGAATCTCCGCTTTCCCAGAGACGCAGTTCTATTTTCATGTGTTTCAGGATTGACCAGTTTGCATATTCGGTATTGCCCTTATTTCTCGCGAATGAAATTTGCTCAGTTAATGAAATTTTATACATATGGTCGCAAAAATGAACTAACTGATTCAAATGAAGTTCCAGGGATTTCGCCTCTGTTTTATTGATCTTCTTAACACCAATGATCTCCCGACGGTCTTTCAGAAGTATCCAGCCGTTTTTCACTTGCAATGTTTTTCCGGTCTGGCTTCCCTCTAGGAAAATGCGGACCCGATCCATTTCCTGCTTAGCCCAGAGTACTTCAGCACCAGAGGTAAGAAACTGCAGTAGTCTGATCCTGGAGAATACCGGGGTCTTTTCAATCAGGTCCAAGGGAATAATAAATTTATTTTCTGTCCGTTCTACCTCTTGGATCAATCCGTTCAAAATAAAATGATCCAGAGCATCTTTCCATTCAGAGAAATGATCCGCGGATTGTTGGATCGCGCTGATCAGATGGGGGTCAAACTCTTCCCACGATTTCAATATTTTTTTTCTTAGAAAATTGCGGGGGATGGCTATATCATCATTTGTCGGGTCAGAAACAAAGGGAATCCTGTTCCGGGAAACAAATTTTTCTATCTCTTTTTTGGAAAAGGGCAACAGCGGCCGTAACAGATGATTATTCTTTTTTCCGATACCACGCAAACCGGAAACGCCTGCATGCCGCGACAGGTTCAGTAATACTGTTTCCGCTTGATCATTGCCATGATGGGCGGTCATAATCCAGTTTGCTCCTGTATTTTCAGCAATTTCATTTAATTGTTCATAACGATTTTTTCTCGCCCAGGATTCTACACTGTCTCCATGTTTGATCTGTGCCGGATTTAACTTCCTGGAATGAAAAGGAACATGACAGTGTTTTGCAATTGACTGCACAAATTTCATATCCCTATCTGAGTTCTTTCTCAAGCGATGATCAATATGTGCCAGGAGGATTGCAAAGCGATTCAATGATTTACACAATACAAATAAAGCCATTGAATCCATTCCACCGGATACGGCGATTAATAATTTATCAGCCTTTTTAAGGCCAGCAATGGTCTGCAAATGACTATTAAACTTTTTTGCAAAAGGGTCCAATAGAATATTTTCGAAATTAATTTTTTCTAAAGTATTCATTTTAATGAATTTACACGATTGAGTAAAGGAAGTAAAAATGGGTTTTGTTCCATTTCCACTTTCAATGTGGTGTAATCTCCATGACCAGGATGAAGAACAAAATCATTTGGGATCACCTGCATAATCCTGATTAGACTGTTGTTTAAAGTTTCCCAGTTGCCCCCGGGAAGGTCAGTTCTCCCAATAGAGCCCGCAAACAAGGTATCCCCTGTAAACACATGATTGTGAATGATGAGACAGGTACCGCCCGGTGTGTGGCCGGGTGCGGAGAAAAGTTCTATTTTAAATTCACCTATCATTAATTGCCCTTCTTCAAACCAATGGTCTACTTCTGGGGCCGGCTTTGGTCCGAGCCCGAAAAAGGAACTGTATCTGGCATATTCATTCAGTACAACTTTTTCATTCGAATGGAGGTAAAAAGGAATAGAATAAGTTGATTGTAAATCGCGGACAGCACCTATATGGTCCAAGTGGGCATGAGTATTGATGATGGCCTGGGGTTCAAATCCGTGTTCCTCTACCGCATCAACGAGCTTTTCCGGTTCACTGCCGGGATCAATAAAAAGGGACTCATTTGAATTTTCCTGCCAAATGATATAGGCGTTCTCCTGAAACGGCCCTGTCACGAGCCTGACAACATTCAGATTCAAATTTTATTGAAAAAGAGATGTGAAAGGCATTGTATCTTGTCTGTATAAGAATGGGGGTACAGCAACCATTCAGCGGCAGAAATACTGCTCAGAATTGAATTACCATCCTGAGGCGTAAAGCAAAACCCCGTAATCTCATGGTCATTTTTAACATTCAACGTCTGTTCCACAACCACTGTCTGATTCAATATTCGGCCGAAATGGCCATGATCCCTGCCAAATGAGAATACAGTACTGGTTAAATCCTTTGTAGTCATTGCAACCCGTTCATTGGCGTAGAGCCGCTCCTTGATTTTTGTTATCGATGTCGGTTCCTTCACTTGCAGATTAAACCATAGAATATGCATATATTGACTATTAACTTTCATAGCAGATGAAAACAGGTTAAGGTCCATGCCCAGAGTGTGAAACAGTGCCGCTGAATCCTTAGCATGATGTGATCCGTATTTTTCATTCGTATGTGTTCCAACTTGCGGCGAGGGGATAAAACCGGTTTCCTGGCTTAAATCGTTGGCCCTGCGGATACAGACATATTTGCCTTCTACCAAGTTATCCGGATCATTGTTAACAGCCAGAACATCCGTGATGCAGGAAACATTATGGGTGTTACAGGATACAATTTGAATAAATTGATCATTTGCATCCAAAGCCTGGTCATTGATCCCACGGGCATATTTTTTCCCAAATCCATCCTCACTTCCCTGGGCAAGAAACCCTTTTACGTCACCTGCAAATTTTTCATAATACAGATTTTTATTGACATGGCCAATTCCTCTGGGAGTACAATCGATAACAACCATTGCGCGTTTGATTGCTTCTTCGGTTTCAAAATCAGGATCCATATTTAATTTTTTAAAATCATGTACTTTTTCTTCATCTACAGCCAGGCGGGCGCCTCTGTCCATGAGATCCAAAACTTTTGACCTGTCGCCCATTAATGCTGAATTTTTTTGAAATGTTATCCCATCTATCCCCAATTGATCACGGTAATCACAAAATAAACCAATGAGAGGTTCCCCAATCGTTCCCGTCCCCACGATATGTACGATTTTCCGGTCCATTATGAATTACTCCTCTTTGAAAAATTATTTTCTTCTGAATACCCGTAAAAAAACCAAGTGCAAATTGAATGTCCAGAAATATCTTTAAACAATCAGTCTTTCCTTTCTGGATTGCGCCCAGTAATATGTCCCAAATCCAGTAATCAATTCAAGTGCCGCAAATAGGGCCAAATTTAGGGCAACACCACTGGTAAAACCGTAACTGTGGAGGCCCACATTCAATAAATTAACACCAAACCAAGCAATTACAACCACAATATTATTCATAATCATTCCCAGAGCAAATCCAGCTGGTTTTGCCAGCCCGGTAAGGCGCATATGCACCATCATCAGCTGCCACAAGACAATGAGTAAGGCACCATTCTCCTTAGGATCCCATCCCCAGAACCTGCCCCAGGACTGGTCAGCCCAGATACCACCGAGGATGGTGCCAAAAAGAGCTAGAAAAAGAGCTATAAGAGTGATCCCAAACAAATTTTTATGAATATCTTTTAAACTGGAACTGTTGTGCGGTTCCCTTATGGCCTGAATAAGATATAGATGCCCAATAAAGCCTGCAACCAGGGATGCACCATACCCCAGTGTGATAGTGGTAACATGGGTTGCCAGCCAGAAATTAGAATTGAGGACTGCCACCAGCATCCCAAGTGTATCTCCATCAGCGGCATATCCGAAACTGACATAATGGAGAATTGTCCCACTCACTGATCCAATAAACAACCCCAGACCATCACGGCGTAAGTATTCAATAACCACTGCAAAGACCACTACGGTAAACCCCACAAATATAATTGACTCATACAATGTAGAAACAGGCGGGCGACCCATAATAACCATTCTCAAATATATTCCATAGGTATGATACACCAGACCCAGAATCAATGAAACATAAGATATAATCTTCAACCATTTTGGTTGAATCATCCTACTGAATCCTAATAGAATGAATGCTAAAAGATAAAATGCAACACTGGTATAAAACAAATTTACTTCATTCACCCAGGTTTCTTTTTTCAAAAGATACATATCCGGTTTAGCATTTGGAATAGATAAAATTCCTACCCTGTAATCTTCAATGGCTGACATCATTTTATCCTTGTCGCCTTCATAACGTCCAGCTAGGTACTTTTCTAGCGCAATAAGAATTTTATCCTGATGGGGTTCATGAGACCTTCCATCCATTAACTCCCAAGGAGAAAGCCACGTACCAGTTTTATCCAGATGGGAAGGAGGAATTAATTTCAGTGCTTGTGCAGTTTCATTTGAACTGATTTTTTGAAGTTCCAGTAAAATTTTAATGAGTTCCTTTTCTGTATTAGACCATTCTTCTTCCGATTTTTCCATCATATTTCTATATATTTCAGATATTAATGGTATATATTTTATAAGGTGGGCATAACTAACTCGTTTCCCAGGAATTGAGTTTAGCTTTTCTATCAAAATAGGATCATTGACACTAACCGCAGGCACCAGGCAACTCAAACTATAGGCGATTTCTCTGAAACGCGTAGCATTGAAATAAATTTCTAATAATTGTCTTTCAAAACTGATACGGGTTTCATCCTTTCTACTATGGATCTCACTAATCAGTCCAAACTGTGCTTGTAAGCCTGAAAACACCTCATTAAACACATATTTATGATCATTATTGGTCCATGCTAACCCCAGACTTGCTACAACTTCCGGGCTCCGGATATTGAATACCTTTGTTACTTCCTGCCCTTTTTCAGGATCGAGGATTAAATTAAAGATCCAGTCCATAGCAGAAAGCCCCTCATGTTTTACGGAACGTTTTCCGTAAAATGCCAATAACTGATTCCGAGCAAAGGTATCCAGTGGTTTTATTCGGCCACCTTCTTGAATCGGGAAATGTCTCTCATCAAATTCTTTGCCATTTACCATGGGTAGGGTCAGAAAAAATGCCATTAAAAACCGAAAACTAAATTTCATTTTTTATCTCCTCCTATATGTTTTCATAACAATTTAGGCAGATTAATGAATAAATGAAGAAGCAAGCCAACGGCCATAATGATACTTGATATATAAGGAAATAACCTTCCATAATTTTTTACCGCTGCCAGCACGGTAGCTTCCCCTTCCGGAGCTTCAATAAATGATGATTGGAAAAAAGTGTATCCTCTATGACGGAGTGGTTCATTCATCTGGATCAGGACTCTTCTTGGAATCCCATTTTCTATAAGGTTGATTTCCGAACTGTAACTTTTTGCTATTCCGGTCCCAGCATGTAGAACTTTCTTAAAATCCAATAACTCAATTGAAAAGGGGAGGTAAGTCCGTTTTTTTCGAAACAAAAACTCAAAATTCTGATTATTTATAGTTGCCGTTTGTGTTACAGATTGACCCAAGATAAGCCCATAAACACCATCATTAGTCGAGTCGGAATTTTCAATCTTATATACAATCCCGGAACGGTTTTGGACATTCTCTTTTTCCAAGTTTAACTCAACCAGATCAAAATTTTTCATCATACCTTTATATCTAATATCTGCAGGTTCAGTACGTCTTTGGACCTTACAATTATTATAATATTCGATGATCTCAATCACAAAATCCAGACTTTCATGGGATAGTCTATTTCCATTTATTAATAGCGGTTGATCAAAAACTGTGTATTCATCCAGGTTTTCCTTTGAAGTATTAATAATAGCCAGTTCCATATTATGATAATCATCCACATAGTTAGACTGAGCACCTTCATCAATGACCATATTACCTTCAGAACTGAAAATGGCTGTCACCCCAGCTCCTATAAAAAGGAGAACTGCCCCAAGATGTACAATAATGATACCTGCTTTTTTTAATTTCCATATATTGTGTTTAAAAAGCATGGATGCGAGGTTCACCAAAATAATGATCATGGTAATCCTCCCTCCTGGTGCGGGTATAGTATCTCCGAGCCAAGTAATATAAGATGAAAAATATTTCTGTTGAGATGCATAAAGGCCAATATTCCGTTGGGCAAGGGTACCCAAAACGGTCAGTACCATGAGCCAGATCACCGTATAGACAAAAATCTTAGGATGACTTACACTTTTAATAATCTGTTTCATCAATTGTTAGTATCCCGTTTAATGGATGAGCAGAAAGTTTTAAAATCTTTTTCTAAATCCATTATACCATCTTTACTGGCAGTCAATTTGATATATAACGTACTATTATTCATTGGAAGTATGGCAGTCAACATTGCTGTATCACTATTAGAATCATTGATCAATTGAAATATCTGATAGGGACCTACCTCACTTTCACCAGGCTGGGCTTGTGCCCTTATCTCACTTTCTTCTAAAGGTTCCAGACCAATTTGCCCCCGCCACCTATTCACATTGGCTACAAGTCCTCCACCCTCTCCACCTAATTCCATAACAGATAAATCTCCCATACCAGTGGAGAATGGAACATCAAAACTTGCTATCCTCATCGAAGAGCCTTGGGAAGGAATCCATGAGTCGGGTTTTTCCCAAGTGAAGCCTGATAATTGGGGTTTTTGACTTTTGGTTTGAAGGGTTTCATTATTTGTATGATGAATTTTTGGTAAATGATAGGTCCGGATATGATTGCTCGAATCACAGGACAACATTAAGAATACTAGGAACAATAAAATTTTCTGTTTTATCATTTTGAAAAACTTGGGGTTTAATTAGAATATTAAATCTATGTTGGTTTATAAAAAGTTTGATAATACATAATAAGATATACGGAGTTTTAATTATTGAGAAAAATTATAATTAGTAAACTGTATTATTAATAGTGCTTATAAACAACACCAATTATACCTTTCCATAATTGTTAAAAAACAGCTGATTCCTGCCACTCACCAAATTCTGATTTCATGGCTGCAATTATTTCACCAAGGGTTGCATATTCTTTAGCGGCTTCTATGGTTAAAGGCATAAGGTTTTCCTGATTCTTGCATGCTGATCGAATCGCAGACAATGCATTCTGGACTTTCGATTCGTCTCTGGATGACTTAATGACACCCAGTCTTTGCCGCTGAGATTCACCTACACGCCCATCAATCTTAAGAATAGGTATTTCAATTTGTTCATCTTCTTTCACAAATTTATTCACTCCCACCACAATACGTTTTTTGGTATCCACTTTCTGTTGATAATTAGAAGCAGATCTTGCAATCTCGCGTTGGAAATAGCCCTGTTCAATAGCAGGAATCACACCGCCGATATTTCCAATTTCTTCAAAATATTTTTCCGCTCTCGCTTCTAATTGATCGGTCAATTCTTCTACAAACCACGATCCCCCTAAAGGATCTATTACATTGGCCACACCTGTTTCATAGGCAATCAACTGTTGAGTCCGCAAGGCGATCTCTGCAGCTTTTTCCGATGGAAGCGCAAGAGTTTCATCCATGGAATTGGTATGCAAACTCTGGGTGCCGCCCAAAACGCCGGATAAGGCTTGAAATGCAGTTCGAGCGATGTTGATTTCCGGCTGTTGTGCCGTGAGGCTGCAACCCGCAGTCTGCGTATGAAAGCGAAGTTTCCATGATCGTTCATTTTTTGCGCCATATTTGTCCTTCATTCGTTTAGCCCAGATGCGGCGAGCGGCTCGATATTTGGCGATCTCTTCGAAAAAATCCAGATGTGAATTGAAAAAGAAGGATAACCTGGGCGCAAAATCATCTACATTCAATCCTGCGGAAATACCATGCTCTACATAACAAAATCCATCGGCCAATGTAAAAGCCAGCTCTTGAGCCGCTGAGGATCCTGCTTCACGAATATGGTATCCGCTGATCGATATTGTATTGAATCTTGGCATGTGTCCGGTACAGTAGGCCAGCATATCCGTAATGACCCGCATCGAGGCTTTTGGCGGGAAAATCCATTCTTTTTGAGCAATGAATTCCTTTAGGATATCATTCTGGAGCGTACCACTGAGTTGATCCAATGGCACTCCCTGCTTCTCAGCAACCGCAATAAAAAATGCCAGCAGGACGATTGCAGGCCCATTAATCGTTTGAGATACTGATATTTCGCCCAAATTGATCCCCTGGAACAGAGCCTCCATGTCCGCAAGTGAGGAAACACTGACGCCGCATTTTCCAACCTCCCCATCGGAAAAGGGATGGTCTGGGTCATAGCCCATAAGAGTCGGCATATCGTAGGCTACGGATAACCCGGTCTGACCTTTTTCTAAAAGAGATTTAAAGCGTCGATTGGTTTCTTCCGGTTTCCCAAATCCAGCAAACTGTCTCATGGTCCAAAGTCGGCCACGATACAGATTGTTGTGCACACTCCGTGTATATGGATATTGCCCGGGAAATCCCAGTTTGTCCATGTAATCATCATTCGGTTGTTTCGGAAAATAGCAGAGATCTAATTTTTCATCAGAGAGTGTATTAAAATCAGCATCACGCGTGGGGGTGGAATCAGACGATTTTTTCCACTGCTCATGGCTGTCTTTGAATAAATTTAATTGTTCGTTCATGATTAATATTTATTTTGCATGTGACCTGGTCCTGAAAACCATCCAACCCTCATATAACATCCACAATATAAGGGCAATGAGTATACCATCAATTATTAATAAAATTCGATTGGTCATGGCGAAAGATTGGATTTTTACCATTAAGGTGGTAAGTGTGATAATTGTAATAAAAATAAATGGAATGACTAAGGGCAGTACAGGTCGGTTTCGTTTCCAATAATAAATAGATAAGATCATTAAAGTCAAAGCGGCCAGCATTTGGTTTGATGCACCAAAAATAGGCCAAAGAACCCAGCCGGCTTGGGTTGATGACCCTGTTGATTGATCAGTCACTTGCCATAGAGTTAACCATAATGCTGGAATAATGGCAATCAGGGTGGCAATATAACGATTTTTTAATACCTGAATTTTCAGCGAATCCCCTACTTCCATCAAAATAAATCTCTGAATTCTGGTTGCTGTATCCAAAGTCGTTGCTGCAAAGGAAATTACCAAAACAGCCATGATGGTTTTGGCCAGATTAGATTGAATTCCCAGAGATTCGATCAGAGCTCCGCCGCCTAAAACAAATGCAGTTGCTTTGTTTGTGGCTGCATGGGCCCATGAATCATAATAAACTGCCCAACTGAGATCTTCCACCCTTCCGACAGCAGGAAGATTACAATTCGCAACCAGTGATATTCCGGCAACGGCAGCAATGGTGGCCGCAAGTGCCAGGGTCCCTTCCCCCAGCATGGCGCCATACCCAATTAATTTGGTATGGCGAATATTGCTCACCTGCTTGGAGGTCGTACCAGATGAAACCAGACCATGAAAACCGCTGATGGCACCACAGGCAATGGTGACAAATAACAAAGGAAACATATTTGGGACACCTGCGCCACTGACTCGGATCATAGGTGCATCCACAACGGGCTGGGCAATAAATATACCGATAAATATTAGTCCAAGCCCAACCAGCAATTGATGGCTGTTAATGTAATCCCGTGGCTGGAGTAACAGCCAGACGGGAAGCAAACTGGCAATGCCAGAGTAAATAAACAGCAGAATGATCCAAAGGTTGGATTGAGCTGCTTTATCTAACCCGAAAAATTCAAAGGAAAGTGGGTGAAAAGTACCTATATAAACAAAAATATAAAGCAGGATCAGCGCAATTACGGATGGGATGAAGGCATCCATTTTCTTTTTATACAGGACAAAACCAATCACGATGGCAATGATAATTTCTATATTTATTGGAAGAACAGCCGCAGGTACATTCACAAACAATCCAGCTATTGCCATTGCAAACACAGCCAGAACCAACCAGGTCAGCATCATAACAAATAAGAGAAACATGGTTCTGACTCGAGGATTAATGACTGATCCGGTAATATCCGCGATGGATTTACCCTTTTCCCTCACCGAAACCACCAATGCACCAAAATCATGTACTGCCCCCATGAAAATTGTACCCAAAACAACCCATAAAAAAGCAGGCAGCCAGCCCCAAAATGCGGCGATACAGGGACCGATAATGGGTGCGGCTCCAGCAATGGATGTAAAATGATGCCCGAAAAGGATCTCTTTTTTGGTTGGGACAAAATCGATCCCATCTTCAAATTCTTTAGCGGGAACTTCTCCTGAGAAATTTCCTATTGAAAATATTTTGGATGCAATGTAGGAAGCATAAAACCGGTACCCCAATCCAAATAAGAGAAGTCCGCCGAATGCGAGGAAAATAGAATTCAAATTTTACACTGCGGTAGTTTCCCGGGCTCCAACCAATTCACGAATGGATTTTACAATTCCGACCGAATCCAGTTTTAACATAGACAATATTTCATCCCGGGAGCCATGTTCAACGAAAGAATCCGGCAGACCAAGTTTTTTGAGTTTGCCGTTAAAACCTCTATTCAACAGCCAACTGGTCACCCCATCACCAAACCCGCCAATAATGGTACCCTCTTCCAGAGTAATTACTTTAGTGAACTTCTTACGCATAGATTCCAGATAAGAAGTATCCATAGGCTTAATAAATCGGCAGTTGACTACCTCACAGGATATACCTGAAGATTTCAATTGCAGGGCGGCTTCCAAAGCTGTGTATACCATTATTCCAACGGCTAGAATAGCAATATCGGACCCATGTTGTTCGATCTCCCAGGAACCTACTGGTATTAATTCAGCCTGGCCTGATTCATCAAATTCAACAGAGCTTGCTTTCGGATATCGTATCGCATAAGGTTGATCAGTAATATTTAATGCTGTATATAAAAGATGTCTGAATTCATTCCCGTTTTTCGGCGCAGTAATAATCATTCCCTGTATACATCTAAGATAAGCCAGGTCCAGGGCGCCATGGTGGGTAGGGCCATCTTCCCCAGCGATACCCGCTCGATCCATACAAAAGATCACTGGCAAATGTTGAATTGCAACATCATGAATGATACTATCATAAGCACGCTGCAGAAATGTAGAATAGATGGCTGCGATGGGTCGAATTCCTTCAGTAGCTAGACCTGCCGCAAATGTTACACCATGGCCTTCCGCAATACCCACATCGTAATAGCGAGCTGGAAATTCCTTTGAAAAAGATACCAATCCTGTTCCTTCTTTCATGGCTGCTGTTATACATACAATATCATCCCTGTTTCGGGCAACTTCACAAGCCAGAGTGCCAAACACATTTTGGAACATGGGCGCAGAATTTTTTATGATTTTATCTTCATTTTTCCCTGGAAGTTTTCTGCCATTGGCTTTCACCGCGTGGAATTTTACCGCATCATTATGATACTCTCCTCCTTCATTATTCACAGAAACCATACCTTTACCTTTTTTTGTAAGAATATGAAGTAAAACAGGTGCTTTAATATCCTTGATATTATCCATTGTGTGAATGACTTCATCAAGATCATGCCCATTTATGGGACCAAAATAACGGAATCCCAATTCGTGAAATAACATACCTGGAACAATCAAACTTTTCAGACTTTCATCAATTTTCCGAATAAAATTCCTTGTTTTCGTTTTTCCCAGAGGTATCATACCTGTAAGCTCCCAGACTTCATTGCGGATTCTGTTATATAGCGGATTGGAAATGAGCCTCGTGAAATAGGTAGAGATTGCACCTACGTTTGGGCTGATAGACATTTCATTGTCATTGAGGATGACCAGCAACTGGCGGCCCAGATGTCCAGCATTATTAATTCCTTCAAAAGCAAGCCCGCCTGTCATGGCACCATCACCGATAATGGCTACAATACGAAAGTCCTTCTGCTTCTGCTGACGCCCTTCTGAAATCCCTAATGCAGCCGAGATCGAAGTGGAGGCGTGTCCTGCGCCAAATACATCATACTCGCTTTCAGTTCGCTTCAGAAAGCCACTTAATCCATTATATTGCCTGATCGTCGAAAAATCTTTAAATCGGCCCGTCAATAATTTATGGGCATACCCTTGGTGACCTACATCCCAGATCAGTTTATCTCTAGGCATATCATAAACATAATGAAGAGCTACGGACAATTCAATGACTCCAAGGGTGGGCGCAAGGTGGCCTCCTACTTTTGTGACTGTTTCTATTGTATAGTTTCTAAGTTCAGCGCATAATTCGTGAAGCTGATCACTGGAGTAATCTTTAATATCTTTCGGAGTCTTGATATTGGGTAAATACTTAAGCTGCATTGATTTGTTTTAATTGTTTATAATAGTATTGACTATCACTATCGAAGAGAATCTGGTGGAATATATCAATTTTATCTAGTTCCGGATGAAATGAGAGCCCCAAAAAATGTTTCGATATTACAGCTACAGGTGAACCATTTAATTCACCCAGAATATGAATAGAATCTCCTAATGCACTTATTTTGGGAGCTCGTATCAATGTTGTCGCAAGTTCTGCCTTGGTTCCTTGTTTAAAATGGTATGTTACATATTCCGTCTTCGATTCAATTTGCCTACCGTACGCATTGCGATCAACAGTTATATCCAGAAAACCAAGAGGATTTACCCGCTCATCAGGCACACGTTTGGCCATTAAAATAAGTCCAGCGCAGGTACCCATTACAGGATGGGATTCCCCAAATTTAATTAATGGTTCGCGCATCTTGAATGTGTCAATCAGCAAGGACATAGTTGTTGATTCCCCGCCGGGAATAACCAAACCCTCTATCCTATCAAGCTCAGATGATACTTTCACCGGGACAGATTCAATTCCAAGCCTCGAAAAGGTCTGGTGATGCAGGGCAAAATTACCCTGGAGTTCTAGGACACCGACTTGAATTACCAGCCTCGTTCCTGCAATCGTTCCTCTTCAGGGATTTCGGACATATCCAGACCCTTCATGGCTTTTTTGAGCCCGGCACTGGCCTCGGCAACACGAGTTGAATCTTGATAATGCGTCGTAGCTTTTACAATCGCATTCGCTCTCGAATCAGGATCATCACTCTTAAATATTCCGGAACCTACAAAAACAGATTCCGCTCCAAGCTGCATCATCAGGGAGGCATCAGCAGGTGTGGCTATACCTCCTGCGGCAAAATTTGGAACCGGCAGTTTACCCAGTTTGGAAACCTGCTGCACCAATGAAAGGGGCGCACCCAGATCTTTCGCTTCTGCAACCAATTCATCTGAACCTAGGGTTGTCAGTCGTTTTATTTGCGACATGACCGTTCTCATGTGTCGAACAGCCTCCACAATATTTCCGCTTCCGGCTTCTCCTTTGGTACGTATCATGGCCGCACCTTCAGAAATTCGTCTAAGTGCCTCACCAAGATCGCGGGCACCACATACAAATGGTATTTTAAAATTGTGTTTCCAGATATGATGATGTTCATCAGCCGGTGTCAGTACTTCACTTTCATCAATAAAGTCTATTTCAAGTGTTTCCAGCACTTGTGCTTCTGCAAAATGCCCTATTCTGCATTTGGCCATTACCGGAATAGAGACAGCATCCTGAATTTTCTTGATCATTTCCGGGTCGCTCATACGAGATATGCCGCCATCTTTGCGGATATCTGCCGGAATACGTTCCAGTGCCATGACCGCACATGCACCGGCATTCTCAGCAATTTTGGCCTGTTCAGATGTGGTTACATCCATGATCACCCCGCCCTTTAACATTTCGGCGAGGCCTACTTTTACTTCATAGGTTCCTTTACTCATAAACAACCTCCTTTTCGGCCACCTGACCGATTTCTTTTATTTTATTAACAACACCTTTAATGATTTCATCTGGTGTTGATGCTCCGGCGGAGATACCGACTTTTTCCTGATCACGAAACCAATCCGGCTCTAAGTCACCGGCAGAAGTTACCTGGTACGATTTTTTATTGCGCTCCAGGGCTAATTGTGTTAATCTCATTGAATTAGCGCTGGTGAACGATCCAACAACGATCATAACATCACAAATGGCTGCCAGTTCCTTAATTTGCTCATGGTTGCGCCGGGTTGGAAAACAGATTGTATTTACAAATCGAAGATCAAAAACTTTTTCCATAAGGATATTAATGATTTCACGAACATTTTCAATCATCTGGGTGGATTGACTGACCACGCCGGCCCTTTTCATTTTACGAAGTTTTTTTACTTCTGCTGCATTGGCAACAATAATGGCATCTTTTACCTGAGCAGCTATTCCCACGACTTCATCATGACCATGATCTCCAATAATAATGCATTGTCGCCCTTCCGCTTCAAGTTTTTTTATTTCATGGTGAATCTCAGTCACCAGCGGACAGGTAGCATCAATAACATTTAAATTTTTTCCCTGTGCCTCGTTCCAGATTTTGGCAGAAGTCCCATGTGCCCTGAATAAAACAGGTTTATCACTGGGTATATCATCCAATGAGTCCACAACTCTGGCACCGGCCCTGGATAAATCATCAACAACATTTTCATTATGGACGATGGTTCCCAGCATATAAACATTTTTATTTTCTTTTGCGGAGCTATAAGCCAGGTTAACAGCATCGCGGACACCGAAGCAGTAACCCGCATCCTTTGCCAAAAGTATTTTCATACTCCACCTTTCATTTTTATCTCCAATGAATCTATGGTATTCGTTACGGCAAGATGACGGACCCTAGCCAACGACCCTGTAACGATTGCGCCGGCTGCAAATGCATGGCCGCCGCCGCCCAAGGACTTTGCAATATCATTAACACTGAATTTACCCTTGGATCTGAAATTAACCCTACAGGAATCAGCATCGTTTTCCATGATCATCAGTGCGACTTCAACACCTTTGATGGTGCGCACCATATCAGAAAACCCATCCACATCACTCTTGGCCGCATGGGCCCGTGACATCATATCCCGGGTCACCTCAAACCAAGCGAATGTGTTATCCAGCTCATAATGCAGGTTTGAAAGCAACTCTCCCAGGAGTTGTATTCTGGCTTGAGAGCTGTTTTCATAAATCCGCTGATAAATTTCATTTATTTTGACTCCCTTTGATAAACTTTCAATAGCGATTAAATGGCATTTATTATCCGTGTTGCTATACCTGAAACAACCTGTATCCGTCATCACCGCTGTATATAAACCGTCGCAAATATCTTTACTCAAGGGTACTTCACGAACTGCCTGCAAATAATCATAAACCATACATCCGGTTGCGGCAGCTTTAAGATCCACAATATTATGGTTGAAGCAATTTTCATCCGGATGGGGATGATGATCAATATTCATGGTAACAAGATTGTATTTTGTGATTACATCCGTAAGAGTTCGTAACCGTTTATAATCACCCACATCAAAGACGAGAATCAATTGAACACCCTGCAGCCATTCGTCGTGTTCACTGGGCTCATATTGTTCAAAAATAATTCCCTGATTTAAAAACTCATAATCCTTCGGGAGAGCAGAATAATTGATGATGCGGACATCTTTTCCGGTTTCGACCAAATGATGATATAACCCGCTTTCAGATCCAAGTCCATCGCCATCGGGATTTTCGTGAGTGGTGAGCATGATTCGTTCCGCGGCATTGATGACCTCATGTATTTGATTCCAGTTGATTGGTGTATTATTAAAATTCATATTTATTTTTTATTCTGCCACATTTTTTCCTGGTTTCCATCCTGAACCTGCACAACTCTCGCCAATACAAACAGGTAATCTGACAGTCTGTTCAAAAAAGATAGATGAAATTCTGGGACAGGTTCTGTTTGTGAAACAGCGACTAAAATACGCTCTACATGTCTGCATTCCGTACGTACAAGGTGGAGCCTGGCTGAACATTCCGTACCACCGGGTAATATAAATTCATCCAAAACCGGTAGATTCTCATTCATTTTTTCAATTCTCAGATCCAACCAATCCAGGCGATCCTGTTTCAATTTTTGCCCTTTCAGGCT
>ERZ651768.83-NODE-83-length-67773-cov-12.081807_pt1 | contig 67773 bp, 64 predicted proteins | sample MGYA00514754_ERZ651768 | MGnify/ENA metagenome assembly ERZ651768
TTCCCTATTCCAGTGACGACCACTCGACCTTTACATTCGAGAATCAGAGAACATGCCTGTTCGAAATTATCACCAATACGAGATACCAGAGCACTTACAGCTTCTTTCTCGATTTCAATGGTACGGATTGCACTGGCGACGAGTGGGGATTTTGAGTTCATGGTTATGTTAAAAATCTTGGAAGAGAAGCACTGGTTTAGGTTCCTAATTGAATCAGCATAACCGTAAACCAGCCACAGTAAATTGACAAGAAGATCAAGCCGCACACGCGTCCAATCATCTTCTTTCGCTTGATCCCCCGGTAGCAATAGTAAGAGAGTAACAGAGTCAATACCAGTACTACTAGATAGTCGCGACTCAATAGTAATGGTTCGATAGGTCCAGGGCTGAACAAGCCAGGGAAAGGGAGCACAGCAAGTAAATTCAGGATATTTGATCCGAATATAGTCCCAATTACCAAGTCGTGCTGACGTTTTAACGCACAGGTTATCGTTGTAGCTAATTCCGGCAGGCTGGTGCCCAGAGCAACGATGGTCAGCCCAATAATGGCAGTTGACACACCGAGAGTTTCAGCGATAAAAGAAGCTGCCCACACAAGAAATTCTGCAGAACCAATTAGTAATACTAAACCCAGTAAAAGATAGACTATCGCCTGTAGCTTGCTTACATTGGAGAGGCCTGCCTGCTTAAATTCAGGTGGAGAATCAGTTCTTTTCTTGATTTGCCGGTAAACAAATAAAGCTGTAATTCCTAACAATACGAGAGCATCGAACACGCCGACGTGCAAGTTAAATAGGAGCGCACCTGTGACCAGTGTAACCAGCAACAATGCGGGTATTTCATCATCAATCAAACTGGTCGGTTCGAATGGTAAACGTATCAAACTGTTCGATGGTTTCAATGGGCTAATAATGGCAGCTACTCCGAGAGCCACACCGACATTGAACAGATTGGAGCCAAGTGCGTTCCCTATTGCCAATTCTGGTTCGCCTGCCAGGGCCGCAACGGCAGACGAAAACATCTCTGGTGCGGATGTTCCGAATGCGACTATAGTAAGACCTATCACCAATGGGGATACCCCAAGGCTGCGAGCCAAAGCTGAAGCGCCGGACACAAGCCAACTAGCTCCCAAGATCAATCCAACGAATGCGAGGAAGATAATGACTGTGGCTGAGGGAATACTTAACAAATCTGTGTGCTTTCGATAAAGCCAATAATTAGAAGGGTCTTTGACTTTGTTTGCAAGTAATAATTTATTGCGGTAGGTAATTCATGTAAACTGGCCTCCCTCAAACATGGTTCAGTCGTTATTATGGCTTGAATATCCATGCTCAATATGCTTTCAGCGGAGAATCAACAGGGATGGATTTCCATGCATGTAAAGCCATTTGTGATCGTGGGTAATATTAGAGATAGGCTAATGAAATTATTAAACAAAATATTAGCAATATTATGCTTTTTTATGGCCATGCAAAACATGCTTCATGGGCAGGAGCTAACGGCTGTCGAGACTGCTGAGTTGGGTGTTGAAAGCTTGCTAAAAACTGTCCTTGAGTCTAAAGATTTCTTCCTCACTGACAGGGAACGCTATTTTTCAGCAGTGGAAGAAGCAGTTAGCGCTACCGTCGATTTCAATGCAGTTGCCGAAGTGGTTATGTCGAGTTACGCAGATTCAGCCACTGCCGAACAGAAGCAACAATTTGCAGATATCTTGAAAGCCGCGTTAACCCGTTTTTATGGCGCAGCGCTGGTATCCTATAACGGCCAGGAATTGGTTTTTCTTCCTCCGGTCAATCCTGAAGCTGATCCAAGGGCTGATACTGTAGTTGGCATGGAGCTGCGCGGTAGTGACAGTAGTTTCATGCTTCAGTATCAGATGTTTCTCAACGAAAACGATGAATGGAAATTGAAAAACCTAAGCCTAATGGGAATAAATCTTGGTCGTCAGTACTTCGCTCAGTTTTCGGCCTTAATGACACAACACAACAACGACATCGATCTGGTTCTCGAAAACTGGAAATAGTCGAAACCGTAATTTTTTAAAGGGCTAATTCTTGGATTCAGATCAGATAAGGGAACTGTTGTCGAGAGCAATGCCGGATTGTGAGATTGTCATCGAAGGCAGCGATGGTAAGTATCTTGTTACAGCTACAGGAGATGTTTTCCAAGGACTCACCGCGGTAAAACGGCAGCAAATTGTCTACCAGATTCTCAACGAGCACATCGTAAGCGGCGTTATTCATGCGGTAACCATGCGCCTAATGACTGCTAAAGAGCGAAGTGCGTCCTGATACCTAGATTCCGTCCTCAATTGCAATGGATAAGTTGATTATTAATGGAGGTGTGAGCCTCGAAGGAGAGATTCGAATAGCTGGAGCTAAGAACTCTGCGCTACCTATACTTGCGGCTACGTTACTGACCCACGATACGGTGCAGATTTGCAATCTCCCGCATTTGTACGATATTACGACGATGCTTGAGCTTCTAGGATGTATGGGAGTACAACCGATAATTGACGAAAAGCTCAATGTAGAGGTGAACAGTAGTTCGATAAAGGATTTCAGCGCCCCTTACGAGCTGGTAAGAACTATGCGAGCCTCGATTCTAGTATTGGGGCCGCTATTGACTCGTTACGGAAAAGCGGAAGTAGCACTTCCCGGTGGATGTGCTATTGGTAGCCGTCCGGTAAATCTGCATATTAGCGCATTAGAAGCGATGGGTGCGGACATCAAAGTTGAGGGCGGGTATATAAAAGCTTCGGCCAGCGGTAAGTTGAAGGGTGCTCACATATTCATGGATCTGGTAACTGTAACAGGAACTGAAAACGTGATGATGGCGGCAACTCTCGCCGAAGGCGAAACTGTTATTGAGAATGCCGCTCGTGAACCCGAGGTGGTTGATCTTGCTAATTGTCTGGTCAAGATGGGAGCTGATATAGCTGGACAAGGTACAGACACCATCGTGGTTAATGGCGTTGAAGAGCTAAAGGGCTGCAGTTATTCAGTGATGCCAGATCGTATTGAAACTGGAACTTATTTAATTGCAGCTGCCGCAACCCGCGGACATATAAAGCTTAAGGACACTAGGCCTGACATACTGGAGTCGGTATTAAGTAAACTTGAGCAGGTTGGCGCAGAGATTAAAGTTGGCGACAACTGGATAGAATTGGATATGCGTGGAAAACGACCCAAAGCGGTGTCTTTGCGCACTGCGCCTTATCCAGCGTTTCCAACTGACATGCAGGCCCAATTCACAGCCTTGAATTCTGTGGCAAATGGAACTGGGTCTATTACTGAAACCGTGTTTGAAAATAGATTCATGCACGTCCACGAGATGAATCGCATGGGGGCATCCATTCGAGTAGAAGGGAACACAGTAATCGTTGAAGGAGTTAAAACATTAAAAGGAGCGCCAGTTATGGCTACAGACTTGCGTGCTTCTGCCAGTCTAATCATTGCAGGCCTCGTCTCTGAAAATGAGACGAGTGTGGATCGAATTTATCATATTGATCGTGGTTATGAATGTATCGAGGAGAAACTACAATTATTGGGGGCGCGAATTCGCCGGGTACCTTCCTAATTCCGCTGTTGTTCCCATCTCATTTTGAAAAACAATTAAACAATTAAACAATTAAACAATTAAACAATTAAACAATTAAACAATTAAACAATTAAATGAATACCCAAAACCTGGTCATAGCTTTAACTAAGGGTCGGATACTGGAAGAGACATTACCGCTATTCCGGCAGGCAGATATTGCTCCAAAGGAGGACATCTCAAAGAGTCGTAAACTGCTTTTTGAAACTAACCACGATAATGTAAAGTTAATGGTAATTCGAGGTTCAGATGTTCCAACTTATGTTGAATTTGGCAGTGCAGACATGGGGGTGGCAGGTAAAGACTTGATCCTTGAGCATGGAAGTGAAGAATTCTATGAGCCGCTTGATCTAAAAATTGCAGCTTGCCGTTTAATGACAGCTGAATTGGTGGGATCAAATCCGGTTTCTGATCGACTTAGGGTTGCTACTAAGTTTACCAATATCGCTAAAAAATATTTTGCTGAGCAAGGTAAACAAGTTGAATTGATTAAGTTAAACGGCGCGCTGGAACTGGCGCCTTCTCTTGGGTTGGCGGATTCTATAGTAGATATAGTAGATAGCGGGGAAACTCTCAAAGCTAATGGTCTTGAACCTAAAGAATTAATAGCCAACATATCTTCTCGGGTAATTGTGAATAAGGCTTCCTTGAAAATAAAAAATGCCATAATCCGGGATATCCTAGCCAATTTGCGAGAAGCCGTTGAGGCTGGTCAGTCTCGACAGTAAATATACGAAAATAGAATAAATTGTCATGGTTGATAATTCCCTCACAATTAAACGGCTGTCCACCGCAGATGTGGGCTTTGAGAAAAAGCTAGCCTCTCTGTTGCAAAGAGAAATACTAACGACAAATGAGGTTACGAGTGTTGTGAGAAAAATCCTTGGGGCCGTTCGGCAACGAGGAGACCAAGCTGTGATCGAATATACCAAAAAGTTCGATGGTTTCTGCGCGAAATCAGTTACGGATTTGTTGGTAACCCGGAGGCAGATGGATGTATCACTGGATCAGATAGCACCCAAGCAACGCCAAGCGCTTACACATGCTGCTGAAAGGATTCGCCTTTACCATGAAAGACAGAAACAATCATCTTGGCACTACGAAGAGCCAGATGGTTCAGTTTATGGTCAAAAGATAAGTCCGTTAAAGAGGGTTGGCATTTACGTGCCGGGTGGCAAGGCGAATTATCCATCTTCGCTATTAATGCTAGCAATCCCTGCGCAGGTAGCAGGTGTCACAGAAATTATTGTCACAGTTCCTACAGCTTATGGTGATGATGGAAATTTGGTATTCGCTGCAGCAGCACTGGCTGGAGTAAGCCAGCTATATACAATCGGAGGAGCTCAGGCGATTGGGGCGTTGGCTTACGGTACCGAAACAGTTCCTCGCGTAGACAAAATTACCGGCCCTGGGAATATCTATGTTACTGCCGCCAAGAAGCAGGTTTATGGTGAAGTAGGGATCGATATGTTGGCAGGGCCATCAGAGTTAACTATCATCTGCGATGGTAAGACCGATCCAGATTGGATCGCTATGGATTTGTTTTCACAAGCAGAACATGATGAAAAAGCTCAATCTATCCTTATTAGTACCAGTAACGATTATTTAGAAGAAGTCCAAGCAAGCATAAATAAGCTTTTGCCAAATATGGAACGTCGGCAGATTATTGAGGCTTCATTACTTAGTCGCGGCATTTTCATACTGGCGGAGGATATTGAAAAAGCTGCGGTCGCCAGCAACTTGATAGCACCTGAACATCTTGAGCTTTCGATGGATGACCCGGAAGCAGTGCTCAGTTATATTGATAATGCGGGTGCAATTTTTTTGGGTAGACACACTGCTGAGGCGCTTGGGGATTACTGCGCAGGACCCAGTCACGTGTTACCGACATCCGGCACCGCCAAGTTTTTCTCTGTGCTTGGGGTTTATGACTTCCAGAAACGAAGTTCCATAATCAAGTGTTCGCCCTCTGGCGCAAATAAGCTAGCTATAACAGCAGCTGAATTGGCTCGTAATGAACATCTACAGGCTCACGCGCTGTCTGCAGAATATCGGCTCAATGAAATGCTTGATATAGAAGAGTCATAAACGGGAGAAGCATTGCGGGAAGTCCTTTCGGGTTCGCAAGCAGCTTCCAGCTAAACAACCGGTTCGCTAGGTTTCAATGATTAAAGCCTCGCCAAATCCCAGAGTGACCGGCAAGTTGAATGTTTGACCATTGCGGTAGACCTGCACAGTGATTGTGTCACCGGGTTTTTTGTTACGAATCTCCATCATTATGTTTTGGCCATCGATGACCGGCGTTTCTTCGACGCGGGTTATCACATCTCCAGGCTGAATGCCGGCGCGCTCGGCGGCGCCACCTCCATCTACATTTTCGACCAGCATACCCCGAACGTGATCGACACCGAAAAACAGCTGGCTGGATTGCTCATTCAATGCCTCGCCGGTTAGAACGCCCAGGTAACCCGAATTTGCAACAATAGCTTGTTTCACTAGTTCTTCCATTACAGAAACTGCAATACCAGCAGGAGTAGCAAACCCGATTCCTTCGAAATTGCCTGATTCTGAAAAAATGGAAGAGTTTAGTCCTACCAGCTTTCCACTGGTATCGATCAAGGCGCCTCCTGAGTTGCCTGGGTTAATAGCAGCGTCAGTTTGAATAATCGAGACCGATGAATCTGAATTGTGTGTAAGAGCGCTTACAATACCTTGTGATACAGATTGACCAATATTTCTAGGGTAGCCAATTGCAAAAACAATATCTCCAACTTCTAGCTGCCGATCGTTGCCTATTTTAATAGGTGCCAGGTTGTCCATATTAATGTGCAACACAGCAAGATCGTTTCCTTTATCCCAAGCAACAACAGTCGCAGGAGTACGTCTACCGTCACTAATAGTAACTTCTGTATCGAAAGCGTCGAATAACGTATCAACGACATGCAGATTGGTTAGAATAAAGCCTTGCTCGCTGATGATAACACCTGAACCGAGACTGTCTCTTTCACCTAGATATAGATTTACCCTGTCTTCAGCGGCGCGTTCAACGGATTCCACGTTTACGCTTGTAGCATTGATGCTCACAACGGAAGGCGCAGCTTTTTTGATAGCTTCTGCGAAAGATGTAGTATTGGTAAGAAGTTCCCGAACCTCAGGTATTTCAGCTACTTGCTGGCTAAGTTCACTGAGTTTCTGATATTGAAGATAGACAATAGCAACAAGCAGACCATAGATTATGGGCCAGCTTGCAAATCGAAGTATTTTTAGTAGCTGCTGCATTAGAAAAGTACCTAAGTTGACAGGATACCACTATGGTATGATTCCTGATCCAATTCAATATACAGCGTTGTCGAGGTCCTTTCCAATGTCTGTGAACCTGAAAGAACTCGAATCTGAACTCAATAATCTATTAAAACCTGAACAGTTCACTGACTATTGCCCAAATGGTCTTCAATTGGAGGGTCGGTTTGAAGTCAATAAAATTGTAAGTGGTGTGACAGCTTGCCAAGCACTTATCGGTGCGGCAATCGAAAGTAGTGCTGATGTATTGTTAGTACATCATGGGTATTTCTGGCGTGGTGAAGATCAGACTATTACTGGTTTAAGAAAGAAACGAATCCAATCGCTCCTAGAACACGACATCAGTCTTTGCGCGTATCACTTGCCGCTAGATGCCCACGAAGAACTTGGCAACAATGCTCAACTTGCTCGTAAGTTGGATCTTGTTATAGAAGGTGTGCTTGATAAAAATGCAAAGAATCCGATTGTTTTTAAGGGCAGGTTAGAGAATCCCTGTACTTTTAATGAGTTCAGCCGCTTACTCGCAGTGCGCTTGGCTAGAGAGCCGCTGGGAATAAAAGGTTTAGCTGAGAAGATTAAGACCATAGCTTGGTGCACTGGCGCAGCCCAAAATTATATCGGAATGGCTGCGGACGCGGGAGTTGACGCCTATCTAACCGGGGAAGTATCCGAAGCCACAGTGCATATTGCGAGAGAATCAGGATTACATTTTTTTTCAGCCGGGCATCATGCAACGGAGCGCTACGGTGTTCAGGCAGTTGGTGATTATCTGGCTCGTAAATTCAATATTTGTCATGAGTTTATCGATATTGATAATCCTGCATAAAAAGCGTGTTCTTCACGCATCTGAAAGTTGCTGTGAGAAATCCCTATATTATTTCTTCCTCCTCCATTAGTTTTATTACTTGGTCAAGACATTCCTCAATGGACAATTGATCAGTATCTAGTTCTAGGTGAGTATTTTCAGGTGGGCTATAGAGAAAGGATAGCCCGGGAATATCTGTCGATTCAGATCCTTCTGCCGCGGTATACAATCCACTTGGGTCACGCTGGATACAGACTTCCATAGGTGGGTTTAGATAAACTATATAACAATTATTCTTGCCGATTACGCTTAAGGTATGTTCCCGAGAATCGGCGTTCGGTGCTACGAAAGAGGCACAGCAGATTACTCCAGAATCGTTAAGGAACCTAGCAATATGGGCACTTCGTCTTAAATTTTCGGCTCGACCCTCTGAATCATGTGACAGATCTTTGCTGATACCCAGTCGCATTGCCTTGCCATCCAGCACGGTGCTTATGCGACCTCTATCGAATAGTTTACGTTCCAGCCCATAGGACAATGTTGATTTGCCAGATCCGGACACGCCGATAAACATAATGGTTGCTGGTTTCTGACCATAGCGCGCAGCGCGCTCTTCCTTGGAGACATGTATATTATGTGATTCGACTAGTTGAGTTTTAGGCCGCCGCACACACTTAATCATACCGGCACCAACTGTGACATTAGTGAGTCGATCAATAACAATAAACCTACCTGTAGCGCGATTATGCTTGTAACTGTCAAACGAAAATGGCTGATCGACGATGACTTCTACGAGCCCGATCTCATTCAGTTCAAGAGCTGGAGCGGGACTCTTTTCGATTGTGTTCACGTCGATTCGGCTGTGAATTGTTTTTACTTGCCCGCTCACTGTCTTGGTCCCCAGCTTAAAATCGTAAAGTTTACCTGGAAGTAAAGGATTTTCTGTCATCCATACCACCGTGGCTTCGAAACTATCGTGACTCGTCGGCAGGTTATCTGAGTGGGCAATAACATCGCCACGACTAACATCGATTTCGTCTTCTAACGTCAAAGTTATAGCCATATCTGTGAAGGCAATTTCCAGTTCTTCATCGTATGTCACAATCGATTTAATTCGGCTGCTTTTCCCGGACGGCAGAACCTTAATATCGTCACCTTTCCGGACCACTCCGGAGGCAACTGTCCCGCAAAATCCCCGGAAGTTAAGATTAGGGCGATTAACGTATTGGACTGGAAATCGGAAATCAGAATAATTTCTATTAACGGAAATTTCAACGGCTTCAAGAATTGGCATTAGCGCATTGCCTTCGTACCAAGGGATATTCTCACTAATGTTTACTACATTGTCCCCGTTCAGTGCCGATAATGGAATGAAATGAAAATCAGTGGGGTCCAGTTTCTCGGAAAATTCCAAATAATCTTGTTTGATTGCATCGAATACGCTCTGTTCATAATTAACAAGATCCATTTTGTTAATAGCAACGATAATGTGCTTTATGCCTAGCAGTGAAGCGATGAAGCTGTGCCGACGAGTTTGTGTTAAAACACCTTTTCTGGCATCAATAAGAATAATCGCTAGGTCGCACGTTGATGCTCCAGTTGCCATGTTACGAGTGTATTGCTCATGGCCTGGTGTGTCCGCGATAATAAATTTCCGTTTTGATGTGGAAAAATAACGGTAGGCCACGTCGATGGTAATGCCCTGTTCTCGTTCAGCCTGCAATCCATCAACTAACAGTGCCAAGTTAAGTTTGCCCTCTGTAGAGCCAGATTTAGCGCTGTCTGCTTCGATGGCAGCCAGCTGATCTTCATAAATCATCTTCGAGTCGTGAAGTAATCTGCCAATCAGTGTGCTCTTGCCATCGTCGACGCTACCGCAAGTTAGTAAGCGCAGCAACTCCTTGCGCTCATGTTGCCCAAGGTAAGCATTTATATCCGAGCTTATTAGCTCTGACTTATGAGACATTAAAAATACCCTTTGCGCTTCTTTTCTTCCATCGAGCCGGCCTGATCGGTGTCAATAAGCCGGCCTTGTCGCTCAGAGCTGGTCGTCAACAACATTTCTTGGATTATTTCGGGAAGTGTCGTCGCGTTGGATTCGACTGCACCAGTTAGGGGGTAACATCCAAGTGTGCGAAAACGTACAGTCTTTTTCTCAATTATCTGATCTTCTGAAAGAGGCATTCGGTCGTCATCAACAAGTATATCTACACCATTTAGGTTTACCACTGGTCTAGGTTTTGCGAAATACAAGGGAACGATATCAATGTTATTCAGGTAGATATATTGCCATATATCAAGTTCAGTCCAGTTTGACAGTGGGAAGGCTCTGATGCTTTCTCCTTTTTTAACTTTACCGTTGTAGATGTTCCAAAGTTCTGGACGCTGATTTTTCGGATCCCAAACATGCCGATTGTCTCGGAACGAAAAAATGCGCTCCTTTGCTCTTGACTTTTCTTCATCCCGGCGAGCACCACCAAAGGCAGCATCAAAGTTGTATTTATCCAGAGCTTGCTTCAGGGCCTGAGTCTTCATTACATCAGTATGTTTTTCACTGCCGTGGGTGAAAGGATTAATTCCTGCAACTACCCCTTCTTGGTTGACATAAACAATGAGCTCAAGTCCGAGTTTCTTCATTTGTTGATCGCGAAATTCGATCATTTCTTGGAATTTCCAGGTTGTGTCTACATGCATCAAAGGGAAGGGGGGTTTGCCCGGATAGAATGCCTTTAGCGTTAGATGAAGCATGACAGATGAATCTTTGCCGATCGAATAAAGCATGACGGGATTTTCGAATTCGGCCGCGACTTCGCGAATGATATGTATGCTTTCCGCTTCAAGCTGCTTAAGGTGCGTTAGCCTGTACTCAGACATCTAGTTTGTCTCTTGGGTCAAAGGCAGCTTGAATGGACAGAGTAATTATGAATGTTAGAACTGTTAAACTGGGTTTATTTGGCCGGCTGAATAGGAATTTCTTCTTCAGTAATTGGCGTGGTTTTCTCCAAACCAAACTCTTCCGATAAAGCGCCTTTCTGCTTGGGGCTTTGTTTCGTGGCATAGTCTTTAGGAGCGATCAAACCGTTAGCCTCTTCGGGAGTGTCGTTAGTTTCAAAAACTGCATCTGTTTCAGTAGGCAGCAATTTGCCGGCGACCTCCGTGGAACAAAGGTCCTGTGCTCCGCTCGCCAAATGTTGGTACACTTCCTTATAACTCTCAGTCATATGCTGCACTAACTCAGCAGTCATGCTGAAATGGTCACTTACGCTATCCCGATATTCGTTGTGATTTTCTTTGAGAGTACGAACCTGGCTTTCCAGTTCCTGCACGCGCGACGAACCAATGTTTAGCTTGCTCGCAAATAGAACTCCGACCACCACTCCGACCGCCAGACACGTTATTGCTGCTAAATAAATCATGAAAGTTTAATTTCGTTCCTGACTATGGATTTAGGCTCGCTTTATCGATCTGAGGTGCAATAAGTATACCTTAATTTGATACGTGGCCTGTAATTACATTTCGGAGGCCTAAACTTGTAAAAAGTCTGCTGCAAGCCTCTAGATTTGGGCCATTTTTGTTTTATGATCCCTTGAATATTAGCTGTCTCTTCGGTAGTATTCGCCCTCCCTGAAAATATCCCTACAGATCAAAAGATGAAGACTTACAGCGCAAAGCCCCACGAAGTTGATCAGAACTGGCTTTTGGTGGATGCTGAAGGCCAAACGCTGGGACGCATGGCTACAGCGATTGCCACTAAATTACGTGGTAAACACAAGGCGGAATATACTCCGCACGTAGATACTGGTGACTATGTTGTTGTGATTAACGCTGGCAAAGTCAAAGTCACTGGAAACAAGGCTACCGATAAGCTTTACCATTCTCACTCAGGTTTCCCAGGTGCACTGAAATCCATTTCCTTTGAGAGACTTATAAAGAAATCTCCAGAGAAGGTGATCAAGCTAGCGGTGAAGGGAATGCTTCCGCGCTCTCCTCTTGGCCGTGCTATGTTTAGAAAACTAAAGGTCTATGCAGGGACCGAACATCCTCACGGCGCTCAACAACCCCAGACTATCCAACTGTAAAGGGATTGATAAAACTTATGGTAGCTACTCAATATTATGGTACCGGTCGCCGAAAGACATCAACAGCCAGAGTATATCTAGTCAGTGGCAGCGGTAATATAACTATCAATCGTCGTCCGCTTGATGGCTACTTCGGCCGTGAAGTCGCTCGAATGATTGTACGGCAACCTCTTGAATTGGTAGAAATGACGAAGAAATTTGATATAAATGTTTCAGTTAGTGGAGGCGGTAGCTTTGGTCAAGCTGGCGCAATTCGTCACGGGATTACTCGGGCGCTGATGGAATATGACAACGAACTTAAGCCAACTTTGCGAAAAGCGGGTTTTGTTACTCGGGATGCCCGTGAAGTTGAACGGAAGAAAGTAGGTCTTCGTAAGTCTCGCAAGAAGCCGCAATTCTCGAAAAGATAACCGGAAAGGGGACTCAAAAAACGCCGATGTGAGTGCTTAAGATCGACGTTTTTTTTGGTTGTAAATTAAATAATTATTATATTAATCAGTATCTTAAATATTTTTAGCGCTCTAGGGTCTCTTGAAAAATAAGTAAGAATTTACTAACATTCGGCCGGTTTGCTAATAACAAAAAGATTCGTGAATCATCTCTACAACAACTGGATATATCCCACTATAACCGGCGAACAAGGTTGCTCTCGCAGAGTGGGAAACGATGCCACTTGGCGCAGAAGTTTTGACTGAAATTTAGCGTGATCTCGAGGGGAAAGTTAAGGTGACTGACGACAGTTCTGACACTGGCCGCAGACGATTCCTTGTAGGTTCGTCTTCAGTGGTCGGTGCGGCCGGAATAGTTGGAGCGTCAGTTCCTTTTGTTGGTTCCTGGAATCCTAGCGCCAAGGCTCGAGCTGCAGGTGCTCCAGTTCGAATTGATATCAGTCGATTACAGGAAGGTGAGATGCTAGGGCCGATTCCAGCTTGGCGGGGTCGTCCTATTTTCATTGTTAAGCGCAGCAGGGAAGTATTGATGGCGTTAAACGAAGATCTGGGCCGATTGGCAGATCCGGATTCCCAGGAGCCGGAACAACCCGAATATGCTCAGAATGAATATCGGTCTCGAACCCCCGAATTAATAGTGCTTGTAGGTCTTTGTCCTCATCTGTTCTGTTCCCCTACCCCTCATATCCAGCTCCGCCCGGAACAATTTGATAGCGAATGGCGCGGTGGTTTCTTCTGTCCCTGTCATGGGTCCCGATTCGATCTAGCGGGTCGCGTCTACGCAGGGTCACCCGCATCACGTAATATGCAGGTACCTCCTTATTCTTTTGAGGGTGACGATGTCTTGATTATTGGTGTTGACCGGGAAAACACGGTATGAGCGACATCAGCAATACCGGAAAAAAAATCAAGCTAGGACGTTTCATGTCCGAAATGATTGATCTTCGAGATTGGGTTGATGCTAGGTTGCCGATCGTAGCTGCTTGGAAGAAACACATGAGTGAGTACTACGCACCGAAGAACTTCAATATCTGGTACTTCTTCGGAGTACTTTCACTTGTAGTGCTTGTAATTCAGCTACTTACTGGTATCTGGTTGACGATGAATTATACAGCCACCGCCGAAGAAGCATTCGCTTCTGTTGAATACATTATGCGGGATATTGATTATGGGTGGATGCTTAGATACCTCCATTCCACCGGTTCTTCTGCTTTCTTTTTCGTTGTTTATATTCACATGTTTCGTGGCTTGATGTATGGCTCTTACCAAAAACCCAGAGAATTAATCTGGGTCTTTGGCATGACCATCTACCTGGTCCTGATGGCTGAGGGCTTCTTTGGCTATATCCTACCTTGGGGCCAGATGTCGTACTGGGGAGCTAATGTTATTGTGTCCTTGTTCGGTGCCATCCCAGTTGTTGGTGAAGATTTATTGGTATGGATTCGCGGAGACTATCTAATTTCCGGCGCCACACTGAATCGTTTCTTTGCGCTCCATGTTGTCGCGTTACCTATAGTTCTGCTTGGTTTAGTGGTACTCCATTTGTTGGCGTTGCATGAAGTTGGCTCCAACAATCCAGATGGAATAGAGATCAAAAGGACTAAAGGACCGGATGGTATTCCGCTGGATGGTGTGCCGTTCCATCCTTATTACACCATCTACCATGATCTCCCTGGAGTTGTATTATTCCTCACTGTCTTTTGCGCCATCGTTTTCTTTGCGCCAGAAATGGGGGGCTATTTCCTCGAAGTTGCGAATTTCCAAGAAGCGAACCCACTTAAAACTCCAGAGCATGTGCCCCCGGTCTGGTACTACACGCCGTTCTACTCAATGTTGCGTGCGGTCACATGGTCCGGTTTTGGGATGGATGCTAAATTTTGGGGCATGTTGGTGATGTTCAGTGCTATCGCCATCCTTTTTACGTTGCCATGGTTGGATAAAAGCTCGGTAAGGTCCATGCGATACAAAGGCTGGTATAGTCGTATAGCGTTACTGGTTTTTGTAGTCAGCTTCATCATTCTTGGTGTGCTTGGAACTCAGGCAGTGAGCGAGGCGAAGACTCTACTGGCTCAAATTACAACTGCCATCTACTTTTTGTATTTTATTCTCATGCCCTTCTACACTCGGGCTGAAAAAGTGGCTGAGCCACCCGGACGCGTTACAGGCCGCTGGATCAGCATTCCACAGTTTTTTGGCAGCATATTATTGCTGATTGTGCTGGTTATGTTGCCGCTGATGTTGGTAGCAGCTAACGCTGAAGCTGCATCTGCTGGTAACTTGAATCTGAAACATGTTGAAACCGATTTTGGCGATAAGAATTCTTTGCAACGTGGCTTTAAGTATTACATGAGCTATTGTATAAGTTGCCATGCTTTAGGTTATGCCCGTTACGAACGTACTGCTGATGATCTCGATATCCCACATGACCTAGTTTTGGAAAATCTGGTGTTCGATGATTCACTCATCGGAGACCTAATGGAAAATGCGATATCTGAAGAGGACGCTCAAAACTGGTTTGGCGCAGCTCCTCCCGATTTAACCTTGGCAGGCAGGGTGCACACAGCCGATTGGCTATATACTTATTTAAAGTCTTTTTATAACGACCCTGTCAGGCCTTTGGGCGCTAATAACAAGATTTTCCCTAATGTAGGTATGCCTAATGTGCTTCATGAGCTGCAGGGCAACGTTAGTTGTTATGATCACGGAACCGGAGATCCTGCACAATGTGAACTTCAACATGTCGAAGGGACAGGATTAATGTCTGAGGAAGAATTCGATACTGCGATTGCTGATTTGGTTAACTTTCTGTATTACATTGGCGAGCCGATTCGTGATCAGCGACAAAACATTGGTATTTGGGTGCTAGTATTTCTCGGCGTGCTCTATATTCTTACGGCATTAATGGGCCGAGAGTTCTCGAAGGACTACCATTAGTTACTTTTTATCAGGCTGTCAACTAAAAGCTTATTAACTACAGAGGTTTAATTATGGGTGTGGTCGCAAAGAGATCTTCCATGACATTCTATTCGGATGGGGCGAGTCATTATAGCCATAGAGTGCGTATCGTTCTGGCGGAAAAAGGGGTAGCAGTTGAAACTATTGATGTGGATTTAGACAATAAACCTGAAGATCTGGCGGCGCTTAATCCATATAACACGCTACCGACTCTAGTCGATCGTGATCTCGTCCTTTATGAAGCAGACATCATGATGGAATATCTTGATGAACGCTTTCCACATCCGCCGTTGTTTCCTGTCTATCCGGTTGCGCGAGCGCAGAGTCGGCTTTGGATTTTTCGTATCCAGAAAGATTGGTGCTCATTGGTTGATTCCATCATGGCGGGTTCCGGTACGTCCTCCCAAGTTGAAAAAACACGCAAGAATTTGCGCGAGAGCCTTATTTCTATTGCTCCGATCTTTGGAGAGAAGCCATTCTTCATGAGTGACGAGTTCACCATCGTTGATTGCTGCGTTACGCCAATTCTGTGGCGCTTGCCGGTTATGGGAATTGAATTGCCTAAAACGAAGACCACTAAACCTTTGCTGGATTATCGGGATCGGCTTTTTGAGCGCGAATCAGTGATGGCTAGTCTTTCTGAACAAGAGAAGGAGATGGTCTAGCGGTATTCGAAGACCTATATTCGGGGTACTTGTAATGACCATGACTCCCAGTCGGCCTTATCTGATTCGTGCGCTGTATGAATGGATACTCGAGAATGAATGCACTCCTTATATCATGGTTAATGCTTTCGAGGATGGTGTAGAGGTTCCTCAGGAACACGTAAAAGATGGTCAAATCATTTTGAATATCTCACCAAATGCGGTTCAGAATCTTTCGATACGCAATGAGGCTATCGATTTTGACGGCCGGTTTGGAGGTATCCCCAAGAAGGTCTACGTGCCCGTGGGAGCGGTTACTGTAATTTACGCCAAGGAAAACGGGCAGGGCATGGTCTTTGATGGGGAAGGGGATATACCAACCCCCCCCTTACCGCCGGGGCCTGATGATCCAAAAGTTAAACCTGGAGGTCGCAGAAAGGGACCATCTTCTAAGAAACCGCCCCTTCGGTTAGTCAAGTAACGCTGTTTAAGAGCAGGACTTCTTAAGACTCGCTAACATATTCGAAAACCTTTATAACTTTGGTTACCCCCGAGATGTTGCGAGCTAGATTAGCTGCGTTGTCGCCCTCTGTTTGACTGATCAACCCCATCAGATATACGGCACCATTTTCAGCAACGACTCGTACCTGATCCGACGGTACATCGCCGTCGGTAAAAATCAAGGTACGCACTTTGGTGGCAATCCATGCGTCATTAGTACGAGAGAGTAGGCTGGTGCGGCCTGCGACTTCTAATTCGTTGTGAATTCTCTTGATTTTGGAGCTAGCCTGAGATGCGATTTCGCTGGCACGAGTTTTGAGGGCTTTAGATTCTACCTGGCCCACTAGTAGTACAACACCATTATGACTGATTACATCAAAGCTAGCCTGTCTGAAGGCTGGCTCTTGGGACCTCATGTTTACTTTTACCTTAGTCTCAATCAATTGATCTTCAACGACAGCACCTGCGGTACGTTCAGTCGGATCTTCTTGGATGCCCTGTTCTCCTGTGGTTTGAACCAGAATGGTGGTGCACGAGCTGGAAACAATTAGCAATAGGATTATAAAGACCCTGAAAAAATTCATACGTCATCTCCTCCAAATAATTGGGTATCAATAAAGTCACAAAGGCAATGGATCACCACCAAATGGACTTCCTGTATTCTTGCTGTCCGGTCTGAGGGAATTCGGATTTCAATATCTTGCTCATTCAAAAGTTGGGCCATAGGACCCCCGTCTTTCCCCGTTAACGCAACTATAGACATTTCCCTATCATGGCTTGCGTTTATCGCTTCCACTACATTAGCGGAATTGCCGCTCGTTGAGATTGCTAATAGTATGTCTCCAGGTTGCCCAAGGGCGGTAATCTGTTTGGAAAAAATTTGGCTATAATCGTAGTCATTCGCGATAGCAGTCAATGTTGAACTGTCCGTTGTTAACGCAAGAGCCGGTAGTGCGGGACGCTCTTTCTCGAATCGGTTTACTAATTCGGCAGAAAAGTGTTGAGCGTCGCCCGCGGATCCGCCGTTACCACAGCTGAGAATTTTCCCATTGTTCAGCAGACATTGAACCATCTTATTACCGGCATGATGAATTGGAGTAACCAATATATCCGCGGCTTTCTCCTTGACTTCGATACTTTCCTCGAAATGCCTACTGATTCGTGCCTGCAAGTCCATTAATAGTCCAGAAAGATGCAATTTATAAAAAATATTTATCTATATCGGCCACTTTGGGGTCATTGTTACCTAGGCTTGCCCAGAGATTGGTCTAATTCCCAGAACATTGGACTTGTCCGAGTTCGCGAAAGTTGCAAGAGAACAAGAATTTTTCCAATTTATTCTCAATTGCCAGTGGTCAACACCAATTACATCAAATTTGCTTTGGCTGGAATTGCGGCAGGGAAGGAGTGAAACAAAAGATATACGGCATTAGTTTCTTTTGCAGGTTTCAGGCTAAGTCGTTCCAAATTTTTGGAGTGATTAATTATCTACTAATATTTCCATCGATTCTATATTCACGAGCGAAGCCACTTTCAAATTGTGCCATATTTAGTGTGCGGTGAATCCGCTGTCCTTCTGACATTTGTAATTTGCCAGTAGTGCCCTGTATTGAGTTAACTCTTTGGTTGGCAAATTGCTTCAGCCTCGGATATAACCGGAAACTGTCAATTCCCATAGCCCGAAGTCGCTGTAATGGACCTTGGACTTGTCGCAGATTCGTGTTCATTTCCACCTTAAGCTCATCTGATTCTTGTAAAACCCACGGTGCGTCTGCAAATACAATACCGTCAAGATCGCTATTTTCACTCTGATTGTCTTGGCCATCATAGATCGATGGCAGGGAATATACAGGCACGTCTCCTGCAAAATAGAACGCGAGTGTTGGTTTAATTTGCCGCCCCTGCCGAGGATTAGCTATTAGAAAAATGAAGTCAATATCATTTCTTCGGCGAGGAATGAACTCTATATTATTTCGAGGAAGCAAATTCAGAAGCCTATCAGCGCGGGCTTCGCTCGAGTCGATCGCTATTAATTGTTTTATGATGTCCGCGAAGCTGCTTTCATCATTGAAAGTTTGCTCAGATACTATGGCACCACCTTCCGCTGCCCACTGCCTTGAGAAATACCTCTGCAATCGGAGGTAATCTTCCGAGCTCGGTGCAATTAATGCCGCATTCCTGTATCCGGCCTCCCAAGCTAACTGCACAATTTGGCCGATTTCATCTTCTGGTGCTAAGCCAAATTGAAACAGTTTTTCCTCATCCAAAGGTAGGGTATCACTATAGTTTAGAGCCAGTGTGGTTGCGGGAAGCTCAGGCAATTGTGCGAGTTGGTTAACAAATTGTTTATTCAAAGGTCCAATGATTAAATCTGCACCACTGGTAGTAGCCTCATTATAGATTGGAAAAATAGAAGTTACGGTGCTGCTGTCAAAGACCGATATCCGTGGCACTTCTCGTGATATCCCGAGGGCTTGGTAGTATGCACTCAGGAATCCTTCTAAAATTGCGTTACCCGCTGGCTGTTGTAAGGGAAGGATGAGAGCTATATGGGAAGGGCGTTGGTTCCAGGTTTGCTGGAGTTCAACGAGTGCGTCAGGAAGCTGATTGACAGCAGAATGGCGCGCCCATACGCGCTTCCACTGCGCTATTGAATCTAACTGCCTGCGGATGCTGAACTCGTCGACCCTGACCGTGCGGGCCAGTTCAATCCAACCTCTTAATTCGTAACTGGTTGCTTCTTCAGCTAGGTTAGCAAGTTTTTCGGTGTCTAGGCCGGTCAAGGCAGCCCACAATTTGTCGAATAATTCTGAAGTTCCATTATCCCATCCGTTTGTTGAGGATGCCGCGTAGGCTTCAATTGCTGGAATGTTCTGTCCCACTTCCATCAAGGTATCGCCTAAAAGTATGAAGTACTCCCTTCCTAGCTCTGACTTGGCGTTCGCGCCAGATGCCAGCGAGCCCCTCAACCAGCGTATCGCTGTATCGGTATTACCGGATTGTAAGTCCAGTCTCGCTCGAACCATTGCGTAGCGTAAACGTAAATCTGTGGAAATATCTTCAGGCAAATTACGTTGTTCCGCTTCAAGCTGTGCTCTCTCAATGAACCCCACTTCCAGCATGGTTTCGAGTGCTTGCAGCGTGAGAACGAAGGCCGCCGTTCCGGATTGGGTTTGTGCCGCGGCCAATAGTCCGTCAATAAACTCTGTTGTAGACTCCTTTGCAGAGGTTTCCTCAATAGTATTGGTCGGATCTATACTACATCCGACTCCTGATGCGACTATAACCATCAGGGCTAGACGAGTTAAATAGTAGGTTATTGTGGTTTTCATCATGTTACGCAAAGTAGAATCGCTCTTAATAAAAAAGATTAATACAAGTTTAAGATTCGGGCAATATTTTAGAGAAAGCAAATGGCTGTATATGACTAATACTGGAATATTATTTATTGTTGCCACTCCTATTGGAAATCTTGATGACGTCAGTCAGCGGGCCGCAGAAGTGCTGGCAAATGTAAACATTATTGCTGCAGAAGACACTCGCCATACGCGCAAGCTACTGAATCAGCTTAAAATAGATACCCCACTAACTGCTTACCACGATCACAGTGATGCAAAAAAAGCGGATAAGCTATTACTGAGGGTACAACAGGGACAATCCGTAGCCTTGGTGTCCGATGCTGGAACACCTCTTATTTCTGACCCTGGTTATAGGCTCGTAAGACTGGCAAGGAAGTCCGGAATCACGGTCAGACCCATCCCGGGTGCTAGTGCTGTAATAGCAGCCCTTAGCGTAGCTGGGCTGGCCACAGATAAGTTTATTTTTGAAGGGTTTTTACCAGCTAAGGCTTCTGCGCGGAATAAAAAACTAATAGAGTTGGCTTTTGAATCGCGAACCTTGGTGTTCTATGAATCGCCTCATCGAGTACTTAAGACCATGGCTGCATTGAGCGAAATTTTGGGGAAAGAAAGGCAAATTTTTATAGGAAGGGAACTGACCAAGAAATTTGAATCGCATTTTTTTGGTGAAGTACAGAAAGGGTTAATTTGGTTGGGAGAGGACAGAGACCAGCAAAAGGGGGAATTTGTGATTGTGGTTGCTGGCTGTGAACCAGAATTATTTGATGCGTATCAGCGGCAGCAGGCTTTGGATTTGATCAAAATCTTGCGTAAAGATTTGTCCCTGAATCGAGCCGTATCCATCAGTAGCCACGTTTTCGCAGCACGTAAAAATCAACTTTATGCCCTAGCGCTCGCTGAAGATGCCGAAGAATAGGAACGACCCTTGAGTTAATGTCACTTCTCAATTAGGCTGGAGACGAGTCAGCTGGGCAATTGCTGCCTGTGCTTCTTTGTTTATCGCCTGGCGTTATCCAAGGAAACAGGTGGAGGAAAGTCCGGGCTCCATAGAGCAGGGTGCCAGGTAACACCTGGGGGGTGCGAACCCACGGCCAGTGCAACAGAAAATATACCGCCTGATTACTCACGAGTAGTTGGGTAAGGGTGAAATGGTGCGGTAAGAGCGCACCGCGCGACTGGTAACAGCTCGCGGCTTGGTAAACCCCATCCGGAGCAAGGCCAAATAGGAATCCTTCAATGTAGCTCGCATTGGATTCGGGTAGGCCGCTAAAAGGCAGTGGTGACACTGGCTGCAGATGAATAATTGTCCTCGACAGAACCCGGCTTATAGGCTGACTCTCTCCCTTATTCCGAAGGTTTTGAAGAAAGCAGGTTAAATGACCTAGATAGCATGCTGTGTTTAGTCATTTTCTGAGAATTTGATTGCTGCAAGACATCCTAGAGACACTTTTTTTAAAGACAAGAACCCGAAATTTCGTAAAAAAAGCATAGAAATAGTGCTTGCACAGTGAGATGAGTGTGCCTATAGTGTGTCTTTGTGGTGAAAAGTGGAAATTATTGTCTTATTGTGGGTTATAATGGATAAATCGCAGTAAGTCTTTTCCGATTATAAGGGGACAGCGAGTGTTTCGCGGCATCAATACCATTAACTTGGACGCGAAAGGGCGCATGGCCATGCCTGCCCGCTATCGTGAGCAATTAGTCAATTACTGCTCAGGACACCTCATTGTCACAATCGATACTAATCATTGCTGCCTTCTTTTGTATCCGCTCACCGAATGGGAGCAGATCGAACGTCAGATTGAATCTCTACCAAGCTTTGACTCAATGTCCCAACGTGTAAAACACTTATTGATAGGTCATGCAAATGACCTGGAATTAGATAGTAGCGGAAGAATCTTGTTGCCGCAGGAATTACGATTTTATGCGAAGTTGGAAAAACATGTGTGCTTAATAGGACAAGGGAAAAAACTCGAGATATGGGACCAAGACGTCTGGAATGAACAAAGAGATCAATGGTTATCTGAATCCTCAATAGAAGGGGAGTTACCCGAGAAGTTAAGATCCTTGGCGTTTTAGGTGAGTCGAACCAGTGGCCGGCAATTCGCTTCACGAGACTGTTCTTAAAAATGAAGCCATATCGGCTCTTAATATAATCCCGGGTGGAGTTATTATCGATGTTACGTTTGGGCGAGGCGGTCACAGCAAAGCAATCCTCAAACAATTGGGTACAGAGGGCAGGTTGCTTGCTGTCGACAGAGATCCAGAAGCAATTGATGAAGCTGTACAACTACAACAGCAGGATGTGCGACTAGAAGTAGCACATGCACCATTTAGTCAACTTGGAGAGCTGGCAGTATCAAAAAATATCCAAGGAAAAGTCAGTGGAGTTTTGTTTGATCTCGGCGTTTCTTCGCCACAGTTGGATACTGCAGAAAGGGGGTTCAGTTTCATGAAAGAGGGTCCTCTGGACATGCGGATGAATCCTTTAGATGGAAATAGTGCTTCCCACTGGATAAATTCAGCCCCTGAAAAAGAAATTGCCAATGTGTTGTTCAAATTTGGTGAGGAAAGATTTTCAAGGCGTATAGCGAGACGCATAGTTCGTGAACGTGACTTAGAGCCAATTCTAACCACGAGGCAGCTTGCAGATATTGTAAAGCAAGCCAATCCTGCTTGGGAGAAGGACAAGCACCCTGCCACGAGGTCGTTTCAAGCTATTCGGGTTTTCATTAATCAGGAATTCGAGGAAATCGAAAAAGGGTTGTCACAAGCGCTATCGGTATTGAAAGTTGGTGGACGTCTGGTTGTGATCAGCTTCCATTCGTTGGAAGACCGAATAGTCAAGAAATTCATGAGCGCGCAGGCTAAGGGTGATAATTTCCCACGAAATCTCCCTGTGACCTCGGAAATGCTTAATCCCAGGTTAAAGACTATTAGTAAACCAATTAAGGCTTCTGCTAGTGAAATAGAAAGAAATCCCCGAGCTAGAAGTGCCCTAATGCGAGTAGCTGAAAAAATTGCTTAAGTTTCAAGGAGGCTAAAAAGTATCGATGCAATCTAGCATTAGAATAAACCGAAGGAATGGTAGGGTTTTAGGAAAGGAAATAACCAAACCGCCTTCCATCTTGCAGTGGTCAGGTTTGATTCGTCTTAGAAGTCTGGGGTTGGCAGTTTTGCTCGTTGCTGTGCTCAGTTCAGGATTATCAGTTGTCTACACAGCCCATCAGAATCGTTTTGCTTTCAACGGGCTACAGGAACTTAAAGATCAATCCAATGAACTCGAAACTGAATGGGGCCAATTGTTGATAGAACAAAGCACGTTTGGCTTGGAAGGACGTATTGAAAGAAAGGCCGTCAATCAACTGCGAATGGAAGTGCCAGAGTTATCGAATATCGTAATGGTGCAACATGATTGAAGAGAGAAATAGTCGCGTTTTTCAATTCTGGCGACTTCACTTGGTGTTGTTTGCCATGTTGCTCTGTGTAACTGCCATTGGTTGGAAAGTTAGCATCTTACATATTCTGGAAAGAGACTTCCTGCAGAGACAAGGGGATGCCCGCACGATCAGAACAGTGCCTCTTGCCGCTAATAGAGGTTTGATTACTGATCGCAATGGTGAGCCCCTTGCAGTTAGCACTCCGGTTCAGTCAATCTGGGTAGACCCAGGTCAAATTATTGGCGAGACCCAAGTAATTAATTTTTTGGCTGAGGAGCTTGAACTGAATGCAGAGGTTCTTGCTAGTAGCATTGAGAAGAATGTGACACGTGAGTTTCTCTATGCAAAGAGACGGTTGTCGCCAGCTGATGCTGGAAAGATATTAGAAAGTCAAATCGACGGGGTCTATGCTCAGCAGGAGTATCAGCGATTCTATCCGCAAGGGGAGGTTACGGCACACCTGGTTGGCTTCAGTAATGTCGACGATATTGGTCAGGAGGGACTTGAATTAACCTATGACAAGTGGCTGCGTGGTATTCCTGGTAGGCGCCAGGTCATGAAAGACCCCCGTGGGCACATTATCGGAGAACTGAATACGATAGAAACCGCTCAGCCTGGCAAGAATCTGGAGCTTAGTATCGATTTTCGTCTACAGAATATCGCCTACCGGGAGCTCAAGGAAGAATTTATTACTCGACGTGCTAAAGCTGCTTCGGTAGTGGTGTTAGATGTGCGCACTGGTGAAGTCCTTGCTATGGTCAATCAACCTTCCTACAATCCTCATAACAAATCTAACATGGTTGATTTTAGTGTGCTACGGAATCGCGCTATCACTGATGTATTTGAACCGGGTTCAACAATAAAAGCATTCACCATCGCAGCCGCGCTTGAGTCAGGGTTTTACACCCCTGAGACGCTAGTGGAAACGAGCCCCGGTTGGATGATGATAGGAATTGATGAGGTTAAGGATTTATTCGATTACGGTACATTAACAGTCGAAAAAGTCGTTACTAAATCCAGTAATATTGGTTCGAGCAAGATTGCGCTGCAAATTGGGGCGGAACCGATTCGTGATGTATTGGAGCGAGTAGGATTTGGGCAAGTGGCCGGAACCGGTTTCCCAGGCGAGCGTGGTGGGGTATTACCCAATCTGCGACGCTGGAGTCGCATTGAAACAGCCACACTTTCTTTTGGTTACGGTCTGTCATCATCAGCAATGCAACTTGCTCAAGCCTATTCAGTCATAGCCGATGGAGGCGTTCGCAAACCTGTCTCATTACTCAAACTTAGTGACAATGCGATAGAAGCGTTGCCTCGTGAAAGGGTATTGAGTGAAACAATCAGTAATCAAATACTAGAGATCCTGAAAACTGTAGTGGACTCTAACCAGGGAGGTTCGGCTATCGAGGCCAATGTGCCTTTTTATACTGTGGCAGGCAAAACAGGTACGGCGCACGTAGTAGGGGAGTTTGGCTATGAAGAAAATCTGCATAATTCACTTTTTGTCGGAATCGCTCCTGCTTCGGACCCACAAATAGTTGTCGTTGTCGTAGTGAATGAACCAAAAGGCGAGGAACATTATGGGGGACAGGTGGCAGCCCCTTTATTTTCGAAGATAGTGGCTGGAGCTATGCGCATACTTAATATCGCACCGGACAATATTCCAGCAGATCAGAAACCAGAGCTTTCTTCAATTAAATCATGAATACGGCGGAAAAATTGAATCCTAGTGTACCCCTGCTTGACTTGATTAGCGGTTTGGTCGAATTGCCTGATTCATTACCGAATGAATTGAATGTGACAGTTACTGGTATGCAGATAGATAGTAGGTTGCTTACAAAGGGTGATCTATTTCTAGCTTATTTCGGGCGTAATCACGATGCTCGGAATTATATCGATCAAGCCATAGAATTAGGCTGTGTTGCAGTGCTCGCTGAATCCGGGGGTGAGTGGGAAGGTTTCAGGGTTGATCGAGGTGTTGCCATCATCGTGGTTGATAATCTGTTGGCCAAGATCAGTGAAATAGCAGACCGTTTTTACTCCCGGCCGAGTATGAAGCTTAGTGTATTTGGGATAACTGGCACCAATGGAAAAACCAGTTGCAGTCAGTTTATTGCGCAAGCTCTCTCAGAGCTCGGCTACAAGTGTGGGGTTATTGGTACATTGGGTTATGGTGTTTATGGGGAGTTGAAAGAAACCCAATTAACTACACCGGATGCAGTTTTTACACAGATGGCTCTGGCGGAAATGGAGGCTAATCATATAGATCCTGTAGCGATGGAAGTCTCTTCAGTTGGATTGCACCAAAAACGGGTTGAAGCTGTACGATTCGATATTGGCATATTTACGAATCTCACGCGAGATCATCTCGACTATCACGAAAGCATAGAAGCTTATGCCGAAAACAAGAAAAAACTGTTTACAAAAGAAGGATTACGTTGCGCGATTATCAACTTGGATGATCCTTATGCTTTGCCTATTCTTAATAGCATTGAGAAAGGAGTTGATATTGTTACCTATAGTATTAGAAATCCTTTAGCTACTGTTTACGCTGAAAGCCTGTCGCTTAATCGACAGGGGTTCGAAGCTGATATAGTCACTCCTGCAGGTACGGGTCGTGTTAGTGGCAAATTAATTGGTTACTTTAATTTCAGTAACCTTTTAGCCACTGTCGCAACCCTCATCAAATATTTGCCTCGTAAGCGAGATCTTGACCTAGCTAAGCTTTGTGAATGTATCTCCAAATTGAAACCAGTAACGGGGCGCATGGAGATTATTGGCGATAGCCAAGAAATAACTGCCTTGGTTGATTATGCCCATACCCCGGATGGGTTGAAGAGCGCTCTATTAGCACTGCGTGATCACTTCGATAGTGATATTTGGTGTGTCTTCGGTTGTGGAGGCAATCGAGATAAGGGGAAGCGCCCGATAATGGGCGAAATTGCCGAACAAAACGCCAATCAACTAATTATTGCCGACGATAATCCCAGAAACGAACAAGGTGACGAGATCGTTCAACACATTCTGTCTGGCATTCGAAATCCTTCAGATGTAAAAGTGATCAGAGATAGGGCGGAGGCCATTGACTATGCAATCCAGAATGCGAAAGCCGGTGATTTAGTACTAGTGGCCGGCAAAGGGCATGAAAATTATCAGGACGTAGGTGGGAACAAAATTATGTTCAGTGATGCAAACCAGGTCCGGCTCGCTTTACAAAAGCGAATTATTAGTAATCGGTGAGGCTTAGAAGGTTTGATAGAAATGATTAATTTATCTGCGCTGGCTCAAAAATTAGATGGCGAACTCATGGGGGGGGATATTGCGTTCTCCCAACTGTCCACCGATAGCCGAACGCTCAGTCATGGGGACATGTACCTAGCTTTAAATGGTGATAGATTCGATGGCAATGATTTTGTAGTAGAGGCTATAACTAAGGGAGCTTCGGGGGCGATCGTATCCAAAGAATTGGATATCGATTGTCCGATGTTGCGAGTGCCAGATACTCATGCCGCCCTTGGTGAAATTGCGAAATTAAACCGCCAGCGGAGTTCCGCCAAAGTGATAGCCCTGACTGGCAGTCAGGGTAAGACGACTGTAAAGGAAATGATACACCGGATGCTTAGTAACCAGGCAAGTACATTGGTTACACATGCCAATCTGAATAATACCATCGGAGTTCCGTTAACACTTCTTCAATTGAATGAAAAACACGAATTTGCGGTTATAGAAATGGGGGCAAATAGAGCTGGTGAAATTGCCTTCAGCGCTGACAAAGCGCTTCCTAATATAGCTCTTATTACCAATGCCAGCTCAGCGCATATTGAAGGCTTTGGCAGCCTGCAAGGAATCGTAGAAGCCAAAGGCGAAATCATAGATGGTGTCTCACCACAAGGTACCGTGATTCTGAACTTGATGGACCCAAATGCGAACCAATGGATAGAGCGTGCAAAATCCAGAAGAGTGGTTTTGTTCAGTGCATGCAATAGTAGTAATGGTCCTGCGGAATACTTTGCTAGTAATGTGCTTATGGGGAATGGAGGTTGTGTGTCTTTTACCCTAAACAGCCCAGCTGGTAAATGTAGGTTGAGTTTGAACCTACTCGGTTGCCATAACGTGGGTAATGCCGTGGCTGCAGCAAGTGCTGCAATGGAAGCGGGAGCGACACTAGATGACATTCAAAAAGGCTTGGCGAATTTGGGTCCGATTGGGGGTCGACTAGAAGCTAAATGCGCACTTTTTGGCAGCCGTTTAATTGATGATACGTATAATGCCAGCCCGAATTCATTTTTCGTGGCAATCGATGTGTTAATGTCATTTAGCGGAATGAGAGTCTTGATTGCTGGTGACATGAAAGAACTGGGCCAGGAATCTGCTTCGGCGCATGCGTTAGTGGGCAAATATGCAGCTATAGCAGGGGTAGATGAATTCTGGGCAGTAGGTGAAAAATCAAGGTTTGCAGTTCAAGCCTTCGGTGACAACGCACGACACTTCGCTAGCAAGAGTGATTTGCTTGCAGCCTGCAAAGAGATAGCTAGTAATGACACAGTATTCCTAGTAAAGGGATCGCGTGACACACAGATGGAAACAATCGTTAGCGAATTGACTTAAAGCGGGGGCGACTAATGCTGGTTTGGTTATCGGATTACTTAATTCAGTTTGACAATAACTTCACCGTTCTGCAATACATCACGGTAAGAGGTATTTTTAGTATTCTAACTGCACTTGGTGTCTCGTTGATTATTGGACCCACAATGATACGCCAACTTAACTACCATCAGATTGGACAAGTGGTCCGAGAAGATGGGCCTGAGACTCATTTCAGTAAGGCTGGAACTCCAACCATGGGCGGAGCTTTAATTCTGGTCAGTATCGCCATGAGTACATTATTATGGTCTGACCTTACTAATCATTACGTGTGGATCATTTTACTGGTTACCATACTGTTTGGCACTGTTGGCTGGGTAGATGATTATCGCAAGGTTTTTCAGCAAGATCCCGCTGGTTTATCGCCACGGTGGAAATACTTCTGGCAGTCAGTTATCGGTTTTACTGCAGCTATAGTGCTTTATTACACTGCGCCGAGTTCTGTGGAGATTCAATATATCGTACCTTTTTTTAAAGATGTTGCTATCGACCTAGGCATATTCTATGTAGTGATCAGCTACTTTGTAATCGTGGGATTTAGTAATGCTGTCAATTTAACGGATGGACTTGATGGGTTGGCTATTCTACCAACAGTGATGGTAGGTGGTGCTCTTGGAATCATTTCCTATCTCGCTGGTCATAGTGAGTTTTCGGCGTACCTCAACATTCCGAACGTAGTCGGTTCCGGTGAAATAGTAATATTTGCGGGAGCACTAGTCGGCGCAGGCATGGGGTTTCTATGGTTTAACACATATCCGGCACAGATTTTCATGGGAGACGTAGGCGCACTAGCTTTAGGTGCGGCTCTGGGTGTGATGGCAATTGTCTCTCGGCACGAAATAGTTTTGTTCATTATGGGTGGAGTTTTCGTAATGGAAACTGTGTCGGTAATCCTGCAGGTGGCATCTTTTAAGCTGACTGGAAAACGAATATTTCGCATGGCTCCACTACACCATCATTTTGAATTAAAAGGGTGGCCTGAACCTAGAGTCATTGTGCGGTTTTGGATCATAACGGTCATGCTGGTGTTATTCGGTTTGGCAACATTGAAGCTGCGTTGAGCACAAAAGGGCAAAGATATAAATGGTAGAAGAACCTTCAAACCGTATTAGTGTAATTGTCGGGTTGGGGAGTACCGGTCTCTCGTGCGCCAAGTATTTCGCTTCGAAAGGAAAGCCATACAAAGTCGTGGATAATAGGGATGATCCACCAGGATTGTCGGCATTAATAGAACAGTTCCCTGCTACGGAATACGAAGTAGGAGGGTTCTTTCTAGATACCTTTAAGAATGCGAAAGAATTGGTAGTGAGCCCCGGGATAAATTTAAACACATCTGAAATTGTTGCGGCAAGGCGCGCTGGTGTGCCAGTAACTGGAGATATTGATATTTTTTCTAAGTTGGTGACGACACCTATTATTGGAATCACAGGATCAAACGGTAAAAGCACGGTAGTCTCAATTCTTGCAGAAATTCTGAAAAAAGCTGGGAAAAAATATGGCCTAGGCGGCAATCTCGATGGTGCTAATTTTAAGCCAGCACTCGATTTGCTAGGAGAGGGAAAGAAAGATTTTTATGTTCTCGAGTTGTCCAGCTTTCAATTGGAAACCACAGAAAAGTTAAGTGCTGAAGTGGCAGCAATTCTAAATTTAAGTCCAGATCATATGGATAGGTACGAGACCTTAGAAGAATACCACCGAGCGAAATTGCGAGTTTTTAATGGCTGTAAACAAATCTTGATAAATCGCGATGATGATTACAGCTACCCACAAAAAAAACTCGGGTTACCGGTCTGGGATTATGGTTTCAGTCGCCCAGGAGTTAATGGCTTGGGATTACTTGAAGAGGATGGGGACCAATATTTGGCATTTCAATTTGAAAAACTTGTGTCGGTTAATGAATTAAAGGTATTCGGCCAACATAATATTAAAAATGTATTAGCTGCCGCGGGATTGGCTATGGCTCTGGGTATTGACATGAAATACATCAGGGCCGCAATCAAAGAATATGAAGGATTACCCCATCGGTGCCAGTGGGTAGCAAACATACGAGGTGTTGAATTCTACAATGATTCAAAAGGTACTAATGTCGGTGCAACCATGGCAGCGGTTGAAGGATTGGGCCAAATAATAAGCGGGCATATCCTGCTTATTGCTGGTGGCATTAGCAAGGGGGCGGATTTTCGGCCCCTGGTTCCAATGATAAACCGTTGGGGAAAAGAAGTAATCTTGATTGGACAAGATGCAGTTGAGATGGCTGCAAATTTCGATAACGACATACAGACTTATTTTGCGAATGATATGCAGGATGCTGTATCAGTTGCGCTTGAGCATGCTACTCCAGGAGATGCGGTTTTGCTTTCGCCGGCTTGTGCTAGTTTCGATATGTTTCAGAATTTTCAAGAACGTGGTCAAACTTTCATTCAATCCGTGGGGCGGCTTTAATGAGTATGGCAACTGTCGCAGGAGAAAAAGAGTTTTTGCTAAGGCACTCTAGGCCATTGAACCCTCTACTACTGATCAGCAGTTTGTTACTAGTAAGCGGGTTGTTGATGATGACTTCTGCCTCGGTAGAACTCGCCAGCGCTCAATACGGTGATCCCTTCTATCACTTCAAACGACAGGGCATCTTCGCACTGGTCGGCCTGATTGCTTTAGTATTCACATTAATCACTCCGCTTAGCTTTTGGCGTAAATCGGGCTGGTTCTTGTTAATAGGTTCTTACGTGCTGTTGCTACTGGTTCTGACTCCTGGAATTGGGAAGATTGTCAATGGAAGCGCGCGCTGGATTGATCTTGGATTTTTTAACCTGCAACCGTCGGAGCTGGCGAAAGTATTCATTGTGATCTACTTGGCTGCGTTTTTGGAGCGACACCTGGTGGAGGTGCGGGAAAAATGGTCTGGATTTTTGAAGCCATTGTTATTGATTGGAGCAGCCGCTGCTCTACTTCAGCTCGAACCGGATCATGGCGCTATGTTCATACTTATACTCACGGCTTTCTGCATGATATTTCTTGCTGGCGCTAAACTTTACCGTTTCATCTTTATGCTGCTTGTATTCGTCGGGGCCATAACTTATCTCACGTTCACGAAACCCTATGTAATTCTGAGATATTCTTCTTACCTCAATCCTTGGGCAGCTGAAAACCGTTACGAAGGGGGGTATCAGCTCACCCAAGCATTAATTGCTTTCGGTCGTGGAGAATGGCTAGGTGTTGGTCTCGGAAATAGTATCCAGAAACTCTATTTCCTCCCTGAAGCCCATAACGATTTCGTTTTGGCTATTATTGGAGAAGAATTAGGGTTGGTTGGAGTCGCATTCGTCGTTACGTTGTTCTGTCTCTTGATCCACTATGCATTCGCTATCGGCAAGGCAGCTGAAAAGAAGGGCTACTTGTTTGAGGCCTTCCTTGCTTACGGGTTGGCTTTGTTGTTTGCTGGACAAGCCATAATAAATATTGGTGTCAATATCGGGCTATTACCGACCAAGGGATTAACTCTTCCATTCTTATCTTATGGAGGAGCCAGCCTGATTGTGAGCTGCTTCATGGTTGCGTTGTTGGTACGGATCCAATACGAAACGGAATTCCAGCTAAATGCCTTGACGAATCAGGCTGCAAGAAATGAAAGCGAATGTTAACTACCGCGAAATCCCAAAAATTAACGGTGTTAATTATGGCTGCAGGCACTGGAGGGCACGTGTTTCCGGCTTTGTCAATTGCAGATGCTTTGACAAACCGATCGGTAAACGTTGAATGGTTGGGTACTCCTCAGGGCATGGAGAATGAATTATTAGCTGGTACTCCGTACGTATTACACCGTATTTCGGTAAGGGGACTGCGAGGTTCGAATTTGCTTCATAAAATACTAGCTATTTTTATGTTGCTGAAAGCCTTTGCCCAATCCATCAGGGTTATAAGCAAGGTGAAACCGCATTGCATACTGGGCATGGGCGGGTTTGTTTGTGGGCCAGCAGGCATAGCCGCTAGGCTGATGTGCAAACCGCTACTGATTCATGAGCAGAATGCCGTGGCTGGGATAACAAACAAGATATTAGGTCGTTTTGCCGATCGTGTACTGGAGTCATTTCCTGGTACTTTCAATTCGAGCAAGAGGGTTAAGTTCACAGGGAATCCTCTGCGAAATACCATCGTTTGTTTAAATAAAACAGAAAGTACTTTGCAAAATCTTAAAGAGGATCGACCACTAAATATCCTAGTTTTGGGGGGAAGTCAGGGGGCAGCTGCGATTAATTGTGTTGTACCAGAGATGTTGGTGGGTTGGGTCGAAACTAATCGCCCGCATGTATTTCATCAAGCAGGCAGTGCCATGCTCAGAGAAACTAAGCTGCTTTATCGGTCACTAGATTTGCTCGATGATGCTACCTGTCGAGTAGTGCCTTTTATTGAAGACATGGCGGAAGCCTATACTTGGGCTGACTTGGTAATCTGCCGGTCAGGTGCCAGTACGGTAAGCGAGCTTGCTGCGGTTGGCTGTGCATCAATACTAATTCCATATCCTTATCACCACGACCAACAACAAACACTCAATGCGAGGTGGCTGACGCAGAAAGATGCAGCCTACCTGATTCATCAAGTAGACCTGTCTCCAAAGGCCGTCCTGGATATTGTGAAAGATTTGGATTGCAACAGGGACAAACTTTTCAAAATCGGCCAACGCGCCAGGGCGATGGCGGTTTACGATGCTAGTGATGTAATAGTTGAAGAGTGTATGGAGCTTGTAGATGCCGGTTGATGAACAGATGCATGCGGTCCCGGAGATGCGCCGGATTCGGACAATACACTTTGTTGGCATCGGAGGCGCCGGTATGTGTGGTATTGCCGAGGTGCTGTTAAATCTTGGCTACAAAATTACAGGTTCTGACATCCGCAAATCATCGAACACCACTCGGCTAGCGTCACTGGGAGCGAAGATATATATAGGACACGGAGCGAAGAACGTGAAAACCGCGGATGTGGTGGTTTATTCGTCTGCGATAGAGAGAAGAAATCCAGAACTCAAGGCAGCCAGAACCCAATCCAAGCCATTAATAGCTAGGGCGGAAATGCTAGCCGAACTTATGCGTTACCGTCACTCGATTGCTATCGCTGGTACCCACGGGAAAACTACAACCACTAGTATCGTTGCTTCAATTTTGGCAGAGGGAGGGTTTGATCCTACATTTGTTATTGGGGGTCTTTTAAACAGTGCCGGAACTAATGCTCAATTAGGAGCAAGCCGCTACTTGGTTGCAGAAGCAGATGAGAGCGACGCCTCTTTCATGCATCTTCAGCCGATGGTCGTGGTAATAACAAACATTGAAGCGGATCATATGAATACTTACGGAGGGGATTTTGAAAACCTGAAGAAGTACTTTGTCGATTTTATCCATAATCTTCCATTTTATGGGCTGGCCGTACTCTGTATCGATGATCCGGTCGTGCGCGAAATCCTTCCCCAGATCTCCAGGCCCAAACTAACCTATGGGTTTTCTAGGGATGCAGATTTCAGGATTACCAACTTGGCACAGAAAGAGCAGATGACTAAATTTGAAGTTAATAGGCCGGGTAGGAAAAAGCCGCTGAAACTCGCGTTGAACATCCCTGGTGAGCATAATGCATTGAATGCAACTGCCGCCATTGTCATAGCTACAGATGAAGGTATCTATGACAAGGACATATGCAATGGCATAAAACATTTTTCCGGTGTAAGTCGGCGATTTGATGTGCAGGGGGAGTTCCTAATTGATGATGGAGTGGTCACCTTAATCGATGACTATGGTCATCACCCTACAGAAGTAGCGGCGACCATTAAAGCCCTGCGTGAAGGTTGGCCGAATAACCGTTTGGTAATGATTTATCAGCCCCATCGTTATAGCCGGACTAAGGACCTCTACGAGGATTTTGTGGAAGTACTTTCCGACGTGGATGTCCTTCTGCTACTGGAGGTGTATTCGGCGGGCGAGAAAAAAATCGCTGGAGCAGACTCCAGAAGTCTTTGCAGAAGCATTAGGCTGCGAGGGAAAGTTGACCCGCTGTATGTCCAAAATGAAACAGATGTACACGGAATCTTGAAGGGCTTGCTCAAAGGAGGAGACAAGGTGGTCACACAGGGAGCAGGAAGTGTTGGATTGCTTGCCAAGAAATTGGCAGATAAAGGTTTTCGCTAACTAGTAATTTATTGATTTTTAACGAAGAAATTGTGCTCTTTAGTTAAGAAAATGGCTCATGAGAACGATAAATAAAGAGGAAATACTAGCCAAATTGGGGCATGTAGTCGTGCTGAAAGGAGGGCAGTCAGCAGAGCGGGAAATATCTCTGATAAGTGGCCATGCGGTGTTCAGGGGGTTGCAAAGATTAGGTGTGCAAAGTTCGGTGATTGATGTGGATGACAGCATCATCAGTGATTTAAAAAAGGCAAAGCCTGACCTGGTTTTTAATATGTTGCATGGGCAAGGGGGCGAAGATGGCGTCATTCAGGGGTTGCTTGAAATAATGGGTATTCCCTACACTGGAAGTGGCGTTCTGCCTTCTGCTATAGCCATGGACAAGGTCAAGTGCAAGTTAATATGGCAGCAGTTGGAATTGAGTACCGCTGATTTTCTTGTTCTCAATGAGCAGACAGATTGGCAGCGTGTTATAGATCAACTTGGTAAAACAGTCGTAAAACCTGTTAATGGAGGCTCAAGTTTAGGGATTTCAATTGTTGATAATGCTGCCGATCTGCAGAATGAATACCTGGTAGCCCTAGGATTTGACAAACAAGTAATGGCTGAAAAATGTATCGAAGGAAAGGAATTCTCAACTGGTGTACTCGGAGACCAATTGCTCCCGACAATTCAATTGGAAACGGACAGAGATTTTTTTGATTTTGAGGCAAAGTACGAAGACAGAAATACACGAATCATTTGTCCGCCGGAATTAAGGCCGGAAAAACAAATGGAGCTCGAGCACTTAATAAGAACCGCATACGAAAGCTTAGGTTGCGCAGGATTAGCTAGAGTAGATGTTATGCAGGATAGGACAGGCGAGTTTTTTCTTCTAGAGCTTAATACAGTGCCTGGAATGACAGATCATAGCTTTGTGCCGATGGCGGCGAAGCAGATAGGCATAGACTTTGACGAATTATTATTAAGAATCTTGGAAGTTGATTTAAAACAGGACGGAAAGTGAATCAATCAACTGTGCAGATACCAAGCCGATCTGGAATATATGCTACACGAAAGATTCCTGGATCCCGAGCGAGGTCTCTCAAGCTCATGGATCGTGTAAGGATCTCGTTGGTGCTTACGGGTTTTCTATTACTATGCTTTGGTGTATTTCTGCAGCAAAATTTTGACCGCGGCGTGGGATTCATAAACAGACCAATATCCAAGGTAAGAATTGAAAACCAGTGGCAGTACATTAGAGAAGAAGAAGTTAGCTGGTTATTGGCAGAGTTTATGGGGGCCGGGTTTTTTAATTTTGACATGGCTGGAGTTAAACAGATATTGGAACAACATCCTTGGGTTCACCACGCAACTATCAAAAAGTTGTGGCCCGAGAGTATTTCTTTGCATATAACCGAGCAGGTTGCTATAGCGCAATGGGGCCACTCGCAGCTACTCAGCCAGAATGGGGAGACATTTAAACCTATCGGTATAGAGTCACTAAATGCTTTACCGCTATTAAATGGCCCGGAAGAATCACAGTTGCGGGTCATGGGACAGTACCAGGCTATTAGCCAGCTGTTGCTTCCTTCCACATTACGCTTAACGGGATTGACTCTTACTCTGAGAGGCAGTTGGGAATTAGTCTTAAATGAAGAGTTGACAGTAGCAGCAGGTCGCACTGATGTATTCGAGAAATTGCAGCGGTTTGTTGAATTTTACGCTGGGCAACCGGCAACACGAACAGTGGGTTATAGATCTATTGACTTACGGTACGACAATGGCATAGCCATTAAGAGCGTCTCGGATAAAATGACCGGAGTAGCGGTACGGTGAGGCGAAAGCATACAGTAATCATGATCGTTGACTTGCAGCGATCGTTAATCGGAGATGGCTGGCTATGAATGAAGCGGCCAGTAAAAACATGATTGTCGGGCTCGATATTGGTACATCCAAGGTAGTGGCAATCGTGGGCGATATCAAAAAAGAGGGTAGCCTTGATATTGTGGGCATTGGCAGCCATCAATCGCGAGGCCTGAAGAAAGGCGCCGTAATAAATATAGAATCTACGGTTGAATCCATACAGCGCTCTATAGAAGAAGCTGAGTTAATGACTGGATGTCAGATTCATTCCGTATACGCAGGTATTGCTGGGAGCCACATTCGCGGTATGAATTCCCACGGAATTGTCGCGATACGAGATGGCGAAGTTATGAAACCTGATATTGAGAGAGTTATTGATGCGGCGCAAGCGGTTGCGATACCGGCAGATCAGAAAGTGCTCCATATCCTGCCACAGGAATACATCATCGACGCTCAGGAAGGAGTAAAAGAACCTTTGGGAATGTCCGGTGTAAGACTAGAGGCTAAAGTTCACTTGGTCACTTGCGCTATTAATGCCGTGCAAAATATTGAAAAGTGTATTAAGCGCTGTGGACTGGAAGCGGATGAAATAATCTTAGAACAACTGGCCTCCAGTTACGCAGTATTAACTGAAGATGAAAAAGAGTTAGGAGTCTGCCTAGTTGATATCGGAGGAGGCACTACTGATATCGCAATTTTTACGGAAGGTGCTATTAGGCACACTGGTGTAATTCCTATTGCAGGAGATCAGGTTACTAATGACATTGCCATGGCTCTTAGAACTCCCACTGAGAATGCGGACGAGATAAAGATCAAGTATGCATGCGCGCTAACCCAGCTTGCGAGTCCAGTTGAAACCGTAAAAGTGCCCAGTGTCGGAGATCGCCCACCACGTGAATTATCCCGTCAGGCCCTGGCAGAAGTGGTAGAGCCAAGGTACGACGAGTTGTTCACACTCGTAAAAGCAGAATTGCAACGCAGCGGGTTTGAAAATCTTTTGGCAGCTGGGGTAGTCCTGACTGGAGGCTCCAGCAAGATGGAAGGCGTCGTTGACTTGGCCGAAGAAATATTTCACGCGCCGGTCCGAATTGGTGCACCTCATAATGTTAATGGATTAGCCGATATTGTAAGAAACCCGATTTATTCAACTGGCGTTGGGTTGTTGCTATATGGGCTAAAGCAATTCCAGGAAAGAGATGGAAACGATTCAAAGCGCGAGCCACAGACTCATATTGTAAATAGAGTCAAAAAATGGTTTCAGGGGAATTTTTAAGTTAACAGTCGCTGACTGACGCTAGTTAATGAGTTCTATATTGCGAGGGGCTAAATATGTTTGAATTAGTCGAAAATGTTTCACAAAGCGCTGTCATTAAAGTCATAGGTGTGGGCGGTGGCGGTGGCAATGCTGTTCATCATATGATCAATAGCGAAGTCGATGGCGTGGAATTTATCTGCGCTAACACGGATGCCCAAGCGCTAAATAATCTCAAAACTAAAACAATTTTGCAGTTGGGTAGCAATATAACCAAGGGATTGGGTGCGGGAGCGAATCCAGAAATTGGAAGACAGGCAGCAATTGAGGATAGAGACGAGATTGCGGATGTTCTGTCGGGCGCTGATATGGTGTTCATAACTGCTGGTATGGGTGGAGGGACTGGGACAGGGGCAACTCCGATAGTCGCTGAAGTAGCAAAAGAGATGGGTATCCTTACCGTGGCAGTGGTGACAAGGCCGTTCCCTTTCGAAGGTAAGAAACGGTCTTCCATCGCCGAAAAGGGCATCGCGGAATTATCAGAGTACGTCGATTCACTGATCACCATTCCGAACGAGAAGCTTTTGGATGTGCTTGGTAAGGAAGCCTCTTTACTAGAAGCATTCAAGGCCGCCAATAATGTATTGTTAGGTGCTGTAAAAGGTATTGCCGATTTGATCATGCATCCAGGCACGATTAACGTGGATTTTGCAGACGTGAGGACTGTCATGTCCGAAATGGGCATGGCGATGATGGGGACTGGATTCGCGAGTGGCGAGGACAGAGCTCGTGAGGCTTCTGAATCAGCAATCAGGTCTCCATTATTGGAGGACGTAAATCTGGAAGGTGCGCGAGGTATACTGGTAAATATTGCTGCGGGCGAAAACCTATCGTTGGGAGAATTTGCTGAGGTTGGGGATACTATTGAAGAGTTCGCGTCAGATGATGCTACTGTAGTAGTCGGTACGGTTATCGATCCGAACCTAGATGAAGAAATGCGAGTTACCGTGGTAGCAACTGGGCTTGGTTCCCACCATGAACGTCCCACGAAAGTTGTGGATAATACCGAGACTATGGCCACAACGGATTATCGTGAACTAGATCGCCCCGCCATTATGCGGAATCGAGAAAATGCTGAGTATGCTAGCCCGATGGCCAAAGCAGGGGGTCCGGGAGCAGATATGGATTACCTGGACATACCAGCATTCCTGCGCCGACAGGCTGATTAGTTCCATAAAAAAATCAACCATAGGTTTTGCCAAAGAAAGTAGGTCCATAGATCCTACTCAAGCCTGTGAACAGCATATAAAAGGCCCAAGATAAGAAGCTTATTACTTGATGAAGTTCCCTGATATTGGGATATTCGAACAATTTTGTTAATATGCTTTCGTGTTGAGGTGTAGGTTGAATTTGTTGGAGCTCCAAAAGCAATTCGGGCACTGAATGCTTGTTGGTTTGCAAAGGAAAGCAAACTCCTTAATTTCAATTTTGGGGTCATGGATAGTAAAAGCAGATTCCGTTAGGTAGAGAATTGGAAGAATTAGCCCTACATGGTTTTAGAGAGGGCATCATTTTTCACGTTTGCCGGAAACTTTGTGCTCCTCTGCAGCTCTATATGGTAGGGATATAATAAAAAGGCTCTAACCAAAACCAATGCTAAAGCAAAGAACGCTTAAAAATGTAATTCGCGCTACAGGTGTCGGATTACACACTGGTGAGAAAGTCTATCTCACGCTTCGACCCGCTCCTGTCAATACAGGTATTGTATTCACTAGGGTGGATTTGGATCCCCCTGTGCAGATTGAGGCTCGCGCGTCCAACGTGGGAGATACTACGCTTTCCACCACACTGGTCCAAGGTGAAGTGCGAATTTCGACTATTGAACATTTAATGTCAGCCATGTCAGGGCTGGGCATAGATAATGCTTATGTGGATGTCAGTGCACCAGAAGTGCCAATCATGGATGGTAGTGCCGGCCCTTTCGTATTCCTTATTCAATCCGCAGGTATCGAGGAGCAGTCGGAACTCAAAAAATTTATTAAGATTCAACGTCCGATGACTCTCGAACAAGGGGATAAAAAAGTAAGTTTAGAGCCGTTCAATGGCTTCAAAGTCAGTTACACGCTGCTCTATGACCACCCGGTTTACAAGAAATACACAAAGACCGCCACCATCGATTTCTCCAGCACTTCCTTCGTGAAAGAGGTTAGCAGAGCCCGAACCTTTGGCTTCATGCATGAATTCGAGGAATTGAGGAATCGTAACCTGGCTTTGGGGGCTAGTATGGACAATGCCATTGCGGTAGGTGATTATAAAGTTCTCAATGAAGACGGGCTGCGTTACGAAGACGAGTTTGTAAAACACAAAATCCTTGATTCTATCGGGGATTTATACCTTTTAGGTAACAGTCTTATCGGTGAATTCAAGGGTTACAAATCTGGACATGCCCTCAATAATGCTTTATTAAGAATGCTCGAAGTTAATGAAGACGCTTGGGAAATTGTCAGTTTCGAAAAAGAATCAAATGTACCCATTTCCTACATGAAACCCGTGTTGGCTGCGTAACTGAATAAAATATCTCTAACTGACTGATTTTTATTTATTATTTGAAGGTTTTGAAGAACGTTTTCGAAATGGCTGAGCATAGTCAAAAAAACAGCTAAATCTGGAAATTAGTAGTTTGCAAAGAACTGAATTCTTTACTGAAGCCTAAGTAACGCAGATAGTTTTTCAATACCCTGAAGATAGGCGTTGAAGTTTCTGTAAATAGCCCCAAGAATGTTAACGGGTTGTTGAGAATTACGCTTAATAATGAAACTTATTCTTATAGATCAACGTCACGCACCTACCAAAACCATCGGTTTCAATCGCTGGCTGAAGGGCTTTATTTCGGTTTGTCTACTGGGTGCCCCAGTGACACTGGGTTATATAGGTTACCAATTAGCTTCCTTCCAGAATGCCCGTCTGTTCACAGAGGAAACGACCCAGAATTGGGACCCGCAGATCAAACTTCAGATAGAAGAGCTTGCCGAGCTTAAAGAAGATTCAGAACGGCAGTTGGAAGCCTTGACATTACGCCTTGCGATGCTCCAGGCAAAATTAGTGAGGCTGGATAGAGTTGGTCAACAGATAACGACCCTAGCCAAACTCGACGATGACGAGTTTGATTTCAGTGGATCAGTGAGGGTCGCATTAGTGGAATCTACGGGTATATCCACTGGCCCACATGTACACTTCGAAGTTTATAAGAATGGCCGGGTAGTGGATCCAGCTACCTATATCCATCGCACTGCAAGATAATACCTCTACTTAAGATTGGTCTTTCGTCGTTCTCGATAGATACGGCGTTCTTTGTGTTGGAGCGATAGGCACAGAATTCATTTATCTGATAACCATAGTATTAAGACATGAACGTACTCAATAAAATATTTGGTAGTAGTAACTCTAGAAAACTTAAGAAAATGGAGCGTGTGGTAATTGCCATTAATGGGCTTGAAGAGGGTTTTGCTGCCCTTAGTGACGAGGGGCTTAGACACAAAACAGAGGAGTTTCGTAAGCGTCTAGCCGACAATGGCGAATCCCTTGATGCCCTGCTGCCTGAGGCTTTCGCAGTCGTGCGAGAAGCGAGTAAACGTACATTGCAACTCCGGCACTTTGATATGCAATTGGTTGGCGGCATCGTGCTACATCAAGGCAGTATTTCGGAAATGAGAACCGGTGAAGGTAAAACCTTGGTAGCCACTCTGCCCGCTTATCTTAATGGCTTATCTGGCAAGGGTGTTCACATTGTTACCGTTAATGAATATCTTGCCGAACGAGATGCTAACTGGATGCGACCCATCTATGAGTTGTTAGGTTTATCAGTTGGGGTAATAAAGTCAGGGCAGTCTGCGGAAGAGAAAAAAATCGCCTACGAATCATCTATTACATACGGCACGAATAACGAGTTTGGCTTTGATTATTTGCGAGACAATATGGCATTCCGCCTAGATGACAAGATGCAACAGGAGCTTAACTTTGCAATTGTCGATGAAGTTGACTCCATCCTGATCGATGAGGCAAGAACCCCTTTGATTATTTCAGGTGCCGCCGAGGACAGTTCCAAATTATATATGGCTATCGACAAGCTGATCCCGCGTTTGGAAAAAGGGATAAAAGCTGAAAAGTCCAAGATGGAAATGATGGACAAAAATTACATACCGGAGGAAACAGGTCATTTCTCAGTCGATGAGAAGAGTAGGCAGGTGGAACTGACCGAATCAGGGCATGAACACGTGGAAGAGCTGTTAATCCAGAAAAAGTTGCTTAATGAGGGCGAATCACTTTACGCGGCCACCAATCTATCGCTTTTGCATCACATTCACGCCGGGCTTAAGGCCCATCATTTGTTCAATAGGGACGTTGAATATATTGTTCAAAATAAACGTATTGTTCTCATTGATGAACATACAGGTCGAACTATGGAAGGGCGACGGCTTTCTGAAGGTTTACACCAGGCACTAGAAGCTAAAGAAGGGCTGGAAATCCAGAGTGAAAGCCAAACGCTTGCCTCAACTACTTTCCAGAACTATTTTCGTCTCTATGGCAAGCTGGCCGGTATGACAGGTACCGCCGATACAGAGGCGTTTGAATTTAGCCAAATATATGGTCTTGATGTGCTAGTCATTCCCACCAACATGCCCATGATTAGGAATGACGCTGATGATCTCATTTATCTCACTATGGATGAGAAATTTGAAGCAATACTAGAAGATATTATCGAAATCCAAAACGCTGGGGCACCGGTTTTGGTGGGAACTGCTTCCATAGATACGTCAGAAATTTTGTCAAAATACCTGACTAAGCAGAAGATCCAACATGAGGTACTAAACGCAAAATTTCATGAAAAGGAAGCCCAGATTATCGCTCAAGCAGGCCGTCCTGGTGCGGTTACAATCGCAACCAATATGGCAGGTCGTGGTACTGATATTGTCCTCGGCGGCAAATGGGAGGTGGAAATCGCTGAGTTAGACAATCCAAAGGAAGGTCAAGTTCAGAAAATCAAGGATGATTGGCAACAACGTCACGACCAAGTAATAGCGGCCGGCGGGCTACACATTATCGGGACAGAACGCCACGAGTCTAGACGTATCGATAACCAACTGCGTGGTCGGGCCGGACGACAGGGAGATCCTGGTTATTCTCGATTTTATCTCTCCATGGAAGATAATTTGTTGCGAATATTTGCGACAGAAGGTATGAAAAACCTCATGAAACGACTTGGGATGGAACGCGGAGAGGCTATTGAACATCGTATGGTGACTCGCTCAATTGAGAAAGCTCAGCGCAAAGTGGAAGGTCGCAATTTCGATATCCGGAAGCAGTTACTGGAATACGACAACGTTGCAAACGATCAGCGGACGATTATTTATCGCCAACGTAATGAACTCATGGCTAGTGACGACATCTCGGAGTTGTTGACTGATATGCGAAGAGAGGTTGTTGATCAACTAGTGGATAATTTTATTCCGCCGCAGAGTGTACCAGAACAATGGGACATTCCGGCTCTTGAACACGCTATCGAAACGGAGTTCGGCAGCAAACAACCTGCTCAGCAATGGCTGGATCAAGACGATCAAATGTACGAAGAGCAGCTTAAGGAGAAGATTGCCGATATTCTCACCAGAGAGTATGAAGAGAAATGTGTGGTTGTTGGTGACAAGATTCGCTTGTTTGAGAAACAGATCACATTACAGATCCTGGACGGATTGTGGAAAGACCATCTTGCTACTATGGACCATCTGCGGCAGGGTATTTTCCTGCGTAGTTACGGGGGCAAAAATCCACGTCAGGAATATAAACGGGAAGCTTTCGCGCTATTTACCGACTTAATGATCAACTTACAGCAGGAAGTAATTAAAGTACTTAGCCATCTTCAGGTTCGTCAAGAAGATGCAGCCGATACTATTGAACGGCAACGGGAACAGGAAAAAGCGCGTGCTCGTGTGAACTACCAACATCAGGCTATTTCTTCATTATCTGGAACGGCCGAAGAAGCTAGAGATCAGACGAAGCATGCCGGAAAGGAACATGCAAAACAAGCGGCAGAACAACGGCAAACGCCGTTTGTGCGGGACGTGCCTAAAGTTGGTAGAAACGAACCTTGCCCCTGCGGATCCGGTAAGAAATACAAGATTTGTCACGGCAAACTAGGATAGGTAATCATGGCGGTAGGCGTAGCAGCGGCACAAAATTTCTTTTCCGTGGACGGGATTAGGCTGGCCGCCGTAGCTGCGAACATCCGATATAAAGAGCGGCCTGACTTGGTGTTAATAGAAATTGCTGCGGGTTCGGTGGTTTCTGGAGTGTTTACCCAGAATGCCTTCTGTGCCGCTCCAGTAATAGTAGCCCGCAATCATCTCGCGCAGAGATCCAGTCAATTTTTTCTTATTAATACTGGGAATGCTAATGCCGGCACTGGTGAGACTGGTGAAACTGATGCATTGCGGTGCTGTAATGCAGTGGCAGACCTTGCTGGGAATGAGAGCTGGCAGGTTTTGCCATTTTCCACTGGTGTCATTGGGGAGAAGCTTCCTGTGGAAAGGATAATAAATAGTCTACCTAATGCCTTTCAGAAGCTAACTGATTCTAATTGGGAATTGGCAGCTCAAGGCATCTTAACTACCGATACACGTCCGAAATTGAGCTCTGCTCAAGTTTCTATTGATGACCAAGTGGTAACAATAACCGGGTTGGCGAAAGGCGCTGGAATGATAAAACCAAACATGGCTACTATGCTTAGTTATGTCTTTACCGATGCCTGTATTGATCAGAAGAGTTTGGATGGATTTTTGAGAGAAGCAGTGAACCTATCATTCAACCGATTGACTGTCGATGGAGATACTTCCACCAATGACTGCTGTATGCTGACAGCAACAGGACTCAGTGGTGTAATGATTTCCGATATTGAGGATGATGCCTGCCAGAAATTTAAAGAAGCCTTATTGGGTGTATTCCTTGAATTGGCAACAAATCTGATCAAGGATGCTGAAGGTGCGACTAAGTTCGTTACCGTTGAAGTAAATCAAGGCAAAGACGAACAAGAGTGTCTGCAGGTCGCTTACTGCATTGCCGAGTCTCCACTGGTAAAGACTGCATTGTTCGCCTCTGATCCTAACTGGGGAAGAATCCTAGCTGCCGTGGGCCGTGCTGGGCTGGAAGACCTCGATATTGATTCTGTCAAAATCTATTTGGGGGAAACTCAAATTGTTGCTGCGGGCGCCCGTGCGCCTGGCTACCGTGAAGAACTTGGACAGCTAGAGATGAATCAGGAAGAAATAGCTATTCGCATTGACCTAGCGCGTGGATCCCATAACGAAAGAGTCTGGACTTCTGATTTATCACATGATTATGTCCGGATAAATGCGGAGTATCGTACCTGACCTTGTCTGCTATAGATGCCAGATTGACTGTTCCAGTTCACGTAGCCGTAGGCGTTGTCGTAAATAATGACCGACAAGTACTTGTTTCCCTTCGACACCCAGATAGCCATCAGGGGGGGCTTTGGGAATTCCCAGGTGGCAAATTGAAACTTGGTGAATCGGTACTTCAAGGGTTAAAAAGAGAATTTGCGGAAGAACTGGGTATTTATCTCGAGCGATGTTTCCCAATAAAAAAAATCCTCCATCATTACTCGGAAAAATCTGTCTTGTTGGATGTCTGGCAAATTACCGAGTTCCGTGGCCAAGCAATCGGACTGGAAGGCCAGTCTGTGGAGTGGCGATATCTTTCAGATCTTCAGGTTAAAGACTTTCCTCCTGCGAATTCCCCTATCCTTCGCTTATTAAAACTGCCTGAAGCTATCGCTATTACTCCAAAAATTGAGGAAGAAGAAAAAGTGGAACAGGTAATTCTAGATCTGGTAACCCAACAGGTAAAAGTTATTCAATTTCGTCAGAGCCACTTAGATAGTGAATCATACTTACACTGGTTTGAATTAGCACAGGGTGTCTGTAGTGGAACCGACGTGGAACTGATGTTTAGTTCGCATTTTGCGGGACTTCCTTTACTAAAAATTCCTGCCGGTTTCCACGCTAACAGTGCTCGATTGATGGAGATGCATGAACGTCCTGTACCCGATGAGCTGTTGTTCAGTGCGTCTTGCCATAATCAACAAGAGCTGAAGCAAGCTGAAAAGCTTAATGTTGATTTTGCCTATCTGTCACCAGTTAAACCCACCGAGAAGTATCACGGTGGTAATAGCATCGACTGGAAAGGCTTTGAGACTTTGGTGGAACAAGTTAGTGTGCCGGTATACGCTTTGGGAGGTATGTCCGTCTCCGATGTTTCTGAAGCGCGACAGCATGGTGGCCAGGGAATAGCAGGTATCAGTTGCTTTCAATCTTAAAATTTCTACCCTATAGCCAGACATAGGTATTTATTTAGAGAAACAATCCAATAATGCTAGCAAGTAGCTGTTATAGATATATTTATTGTCCAGTAATCACCAATTGTTGTATTTTAATTATGATAAAGTGCTTTCCTAATACGTAAACATCTAAATGCGGATATGAGAAAAGTGCAAATTTTGGGGTTTTACCAATTTTCATTAATGTGACCTACTGAGATTTACGCTAAATTATTTAATAAATGGCAATAATTGACCTGCTTTCAGCAAGCCCGCCTATTTTGGTGTCAATCTGTGTCGTCTTAGGGTTGCTAATAGGCAGCTTTCTGAATGTTATAGTGTATCGCCTGCCAATCGTGATGGAGAGAGACTGGAAGCAACAGTGTTACGATTATTTGGAAATTGAAAACGCCGAACCCCACACACACCTCACCTCTGAAAAGTTTGAAGTTTTTAACCTGTGGAAACCCGATTCACACTGCCTGGGATGCAATCACGAGATCAGAGCTTGGGAAAATATTCCGGTTCTCAGCTTCGTGTTGCTCGGTGGCAAATGCTCTAAGTGCAAAATGTCTATATCCGTTCGTTACCCCTCAGTGGAAGTTGTAACCGGAATACTTTCCGGCCTCGTAGCTTACACTTTCGGTGCCACTTGGCTCACGTTAGCAGTGTTGATACTAACATGGTCATTAGTTGTGCTTACTCTAATCGACTTTGAACATCAATTATTGCCAGATGTCATTACTCTGCCTCTGCTATGGCTGGGTTTGCTAGTGAACACCCTGGACTTTGGGTTTGGAGTTAGCCTGGAGGAAGCAGTGATCGGAGCTATAGCAGGTTACTCAATACTCTGGGCTTTTTATTGGGTCTTCAAGCTGGCGACTGGTAAGGAAGGTATGGGCTATGGAGATTTTAAATTGCTTTCCGCCTTGGGTGCTTGGATGGGTTGGAAGAGTCTGTTACTGATCATCGGCCTGTCTTCAATAGTCTGTGCAATACTGGGCCTTATTATGATATTAGCTAAGAGGAGCGATAAATCTATGCCGATTCCTTTCGGGCCGTTCCTAGCCGGTGCAGGTTTCATTATGTTGATCTGGGGCCCTCAAATCAGCTCTTTTTACTCAAACGCCGTGGTCGGTTAAGTGTTGGCTCTTTACTTATGTTTGTAGTTGGCTTAACTGGAGGTGTTGGTAGTGGTAAGTCAACTGTAACTCGTTGCTTCCAAAATTTTGGTGTTTGCACCGTGGATGCAGACGATCTTTCTCGCGAAGTAGTTCAGCTTGGCTCGAAAGCCCTTGATGAAGTCGCCCGGCACTTCGGTTCTAAAATTCTGCAGAAAAATGGCACCCTTGACAGGAGTCAATTGAGGCAGATTGTTTTTACGAACCCTACAGAAAAAGCCTGGTTGGAAGGATTGTTACATCCATTGATCGCTGATCTCATACAAATCAGACTAACAGCCTGTGGTTCGGCTTATTGCTTACTGGCATCACCTTTGTTGCTGGAAACTGACCAGCACAAGTTCGTTGACCGCGTCCTTGTCGTGGATGTGAGTGAAGAAACCCAATTCACTAGAACCTTTAATCGCGATGGAGGAGATCCGATGACAATTAGAGCCATCATTGCATCGCAGACTGAGCGCAATATGAGATTGAGGCGTGCCGATGATATCTTGATTAATGAACGATCCGAGGCAGCACTAAAGCGGGAAGTAACCGATCTGCACAATCAATATTTGAAACTTGCAGTAATCGATGAGTGAGATGGGAAAAAAGGTAGTAATTTGCCCAACCTGTGAGAAGCTTGTTGCTTGGCATGATGAAAACGAATATAGACCCTTCTGTAGTGGGCGGTGCAAGTTAATAGATTTTGGAGGCTGGGCAGCCGGAAAACACAGTATTCCTAGCGAAATGGGTTTTCCTGAAGTTGATGAAAATCAGGAAAAACTACAATAACGGGCGGAGTCTCGGAATAAACGCTGAACAATATTCTAAATAAAGAAAATGAAAAAAGATTTCATCCTTATCGAGATCTTGTTCGCTCTTAGTTAAGCTACTGTTCCTATTAGTTGTTTTATGGTGCCTGAATCCTGTTAACTAATTGATTTAAAGGTAAAATTATTTTTTTCAATATTTTCCGAAGGAAGCGGTTGACTTGATTAAGCGAAAGATGTGGTTTATGTTTACGCCGTTTTCTTAAAGCGGAAATAAGTGCGGCAAACCCAATCCCAATACATGTTATTGTTTAAACTAGAAAACCTACAAGTTTGGGATTATTGGTTGTGCTACAGAGGTATTGTTGATGAAAGATTCGGTACGAGTATTGCTAAGAATAGCCGGTAGCTCATTTTTGCTGATCTGCTTGTTAGGGGGTCAGAATGTGTTTGCACAAGATAAGACGGTAAAAGATGGAGTATTCACTGAAGCTCAGGTCGCATCCGGTCAGATAGTTTATGATTCACAATGTAAGACTTGCCATAACATGCAGTTTTATCGCGATACTTTAAGGTCTTGGAATAATCAGCCTTTGCTTTGGCTCTGGGAGTCCATCATGGGTACTATGCCAGCAGACAATCCTGGATCTTTAATGCTTGAAGAATACACTGATGTAATTGCCTATATTTTATCGGAAAACGGCTTTCCAACTGGTGATAACGAGCTTGATCCGGATAATGGGATGGAGCAAATCAGCATACTGCCACCCTGATACGGCTAATGTTTAGAGCACACAGCAAAAAAAGCCGAACAATGTTCGGCTTTTCTTCGGGTTGATAAAAAAATGAAACCACTTACTATTCTTCGATTTCTGGACAATCCTTCTTAATTCGGCCAATAGCACTGACGTCTCGTGATTCTAGTTGTAGGTCGTACTTCTCGGCGATTGCCTCCCATAGTTGCACGTATTCGCAACGAAATTCTTCCCGGGGTAAATACCGGTTGGGTCCGCGATCCCTTTTACGTCGGATTTCCCGTTTCTCTACTAACATCATGTTAAGAGGATCGTTTGCAAACATCAGTTTCTTCTCAGGCATCCAGCGGTCACCGCCGTGAGTGTGTGCGTACATGCGCGGAATTACATGGTCGATATCGATTTGCACAGCAACAGTAAAAACTTCTCCAGTATAATCGTCCAGCCATTCACCGGTGCGGACCACGCAATTCCGAGGATTAGAATATTTGACTTCTGTACGGCTGGTTAGAATAAGCATCTCTTGTCTAGAGGATTGGCAGTCTCCGTCGAAATCTTCTTCGAATGACCAGTCATCTTCGTTATAGAATTTTTCTCGGTCCCGATAATCAGTGAGCAAGCTATCCCGTCCTATTCGTCCTATATTAAATGTATCAGGCATTTCGCAGGCAGTCATATGGCAGTGATAGGATGCGCCGTAGTAGTGCCCTCCGTTTATATCGAGGCCTCCAGCATGTCCGAATAGCAATGAAGGAAAAACCCATAGACTTAAGGTTTTAAGAGCTAGTAAACAAGGGTTTTTAAGCATGTTCTCTCCCCATGGGATCTCACGTGCAAGGTGGGGTCGTGAATTATAAAGCTTAGTCGATTAACAGGGACAAATCGATTGCCCGGCAGTGTTTGGTTAAGGCCCCAATGGAAATGTAGTCTACGCCAGTTTCCGCAATCTTGACCAGTATGTCTTGATCGATTCCCCCAGAAGCCTCTAACTTAGATTGTCCCTGATTTATCTTAACGGCTTCCTGTAAGGTTAGTATGTCGAAATTATCCAGCAGAATTTTATTGGCGCCTGCGGTGAGTGCTTCTTGCAGCTGGGTTAGGTTCTGGACTTCGATTTCTACGGATTTATCCATGCTTACCGTACGGACTTTCGAGATAACCTCAGAGATTCCACCACAGGCGGCGATGTGATTTTCTTTAATTAGATAGGCATCAAAGAGTCCCATACGATGGTTCTGGCCCCCGCCTATTCGAACAGCATATTTTTGGGCTGACCTCAGTCCAGGCAGCGTCTTGCGGGTATCCAATAATTTGGCTGAAGTATGCTCGATCCTTGAAGTTAGTTCACGTGTGCAGCTTGCAGTGCCTGATAATAATTGTAGAAAGTTGAGGGCTGTTCGTTCACCACTCATAATTGGCCGGGCAGAACCGTCAATTTGTGCAAGAACTTGGTTGGCCTTGAAAGTTTCGCTTTCGTTGAGTTGCCATTTGACTGCAATTGAATTGTCGAGCTGGGAGAATACCCTGTTAACCCAGGGTGACCCGCAAAGCACACCATCTTCACGACTTATTATCCTGGCGGACACTAATTTTTTAGCTGGAATCAGCTGTGTAGTGATATCACCGTTACCTATATCCTCAGCTAGGGCATATCGAACAACAGAATCAATGTCTGATGGTAAGAAAGTGTTCATTGAATTTAGAAGGCTGGGATTTGGCGCAGGGTCAAATTTGAGCCACGTTGCATGAATTCAATCTGCTTTAAGGCGCTCATGCCTAGTAAAATTGTTTCCCCCCCCATGCTAGGAGTGATACTTGCTTTTATATCGTGGAGTCGAATATTTCCTAGCTGCAGTTCGTCTAAAATTGTCGAATAAACCTGGATAATTCCGTTCGCCGTGGCTGCTTGGCTAATATAGCCTTGATTCAGTCCAGCTTTTCTAGCGATGGCAGCAGGTATGGCTACATCGGTGGCTCCAGTATCAAGCAGGAAAGTGACAGGCACACCATTTATTGTTCCATTGGCAACATAATGTCCTTGCCGATTTCTTTGCAGTACAACTTCCTTGACGCCATTATCGGTTTCGTTAAACTCCGGTTCGTTATTGGGATTGGATTGGGATTGCAACACGCCGTCAAAAAATATTGTTAGCGCCACTAAGCCCAGGGAAAAACTCACAATGAGCATTCCTTTGCCAATACTTCTACCAGGAGGTTTTTGGTTAGGCGGGAACATTGGGTAAATTATGTCCTATACCCGTGTGAATAGGAAGTTGTTAGCTAGCTGCGATTCCACGTGTTTTTGCGGGTCTAAACGACCAGACGCCTCTGATTTTGCCTTTATGTTTGCTGTCTGTTTTCGCAACGTTTCCTTTTGAACTGGTGTGTTACCATTGCGCCTGCGTTGGGTTTTTTAAGTATTTCGATGTAACGATGTCTTTCACTCTTTACAAGAACCGCCTTCAGGGTGTGCGTCAACTAGATTCGCCGAACCAAAGTTGTAGAGGCTCCGGTGATCAAATAGAGTTACTCATCATCCACAATATTAGCTTGCCACCCGGTGAGTTCGGGACCGGTTACATCGATGATTTCTTCTGTAATCGACTCGATATGGACTCTCATCCTTATTTCAGAAAGATTGAAGACTTGCAGGTTTCCTCGCACCTTCTGATCGATCGACATGGAATGGTTACTCAGTATGTACCTTTTGACAAAAAGGCATGGCATGCAGGTGAATCAAGCTTTCGAGGTAGATCAAGTTGCAATGATTTTTCAATTGGCATTGAGTTGGAAGGTACTGATCACGAACCGTTCTTGCCAGAGCAATATGAAACACTAGTGGGCGTGACCAATTCACTTCTACTGGAATATCCATACTTGAATTTTGCTAGGATTGTAGGGCATAGCGATGTGGCTCCAGGGCGCAAGACGGATCCAGGTCCGTTTTTTGACTGGGAAGGTTACAAGAACGCGCTCGATACTATGAGTAATTCCAGAGAACAATCGCCGACCCACGGCAGTTGAGATTTAGGTTTGGCAGGTTCTATTGACGTGCAGCCAAGTAATATGACTTCGTACCTTAGCACTGGTTAGGATTTTTGGGTTACCAGGTCACGTAATCGTGACGCTGCTTTCGAAGTAAGGTTTATAGCGAAATTTTGCGGTCAACTCGTAAGTAAGCCTGATTTTTAGTATTTTTGTAATTTTGACACAAAAAATTTTGTTATTCGGCAATAGCGATAGGTTTAAGTTTTTAATATATTTTATAAGTTTCTGTTTATTAATTAAAAATATGGAATAAGAAGAAAATAGGTATCGTGATCTATGTGTAGTAATACTACATTTAAAGCTGCATAAAGATAGATAAAATGAGAATATATCGGTAAAATACCCCTAATATGTAAATTATTTACATACTCTATAAAAAGGCCAGCAAACAAGCACAGGAATAATCTATGGTCATGCATGACGATGCAAATCCTGAAGAGACCAGTGAGTGGCTAGAAGCTCTCAAATCGGTAATGGATGAGGAGGGACCTGAACGGGCTCATTATCTGCTTGCTCGTCTCCAGAGCAATATAATCCAAGAAGGGCATTTCGCATCATCCGCGACTATAAATACTCCGTATTGCAACACGATCTTGCCACAAAACGAAGAACGCATGCCCGGAGACATGTTCATGGAACGCCAAATAAGAGGCTACGTTCGTTGGAATGCTTTGGCCATGGTTATGAGGGCTAATCAACGGAATCCGAACCTTGGTGGGCATCTTTCGACTTTTGCTTCTTCAGCCACGTTGTACGATGTTGGATTCAATTATTTCTTCAGGGGTCCTGACGATAATGGTGAAGGAGATTTGATTTATTACCAAGGCCACTCTTCTCCAGGAATCTATGCACGCTCCTTCGTAGAAGGACGCCTGGATGAGGAGCAACTTGACAAATTTCGGCAGGAAGTGAATGGCGATGGCCTTTCTTCATACCCTCATCCGTGGTTAATGCCGGATTATTGGCAGTTCCCAACGGTTTCGATGGGATTGGGTCCCATCCAAGCAATCTACCAAGCTCACATAATGAAGTACCTCACCAACAGAAGCCTCTTGAAAGAGTCGGATCGTAAGATCTGGGCATTTCTCGGAGATGGTGAAATGGATGAACCGGAATCACTAGGAGCCATCGGTAAGGCTGGTCGTGAACAACTGGACAATCTGATTTTCGTCATCAATTGTAACCTGCAACGTTTGGATGGTCCGGTGCGTGGTAATGGAAAAGTTATTCAAGAACTGGAAGGTATATTTCGTGGGGCAGGCTGGAACGTGATCAAGGTGATCTGGGGACGCCATTGGGACCCGCTGTTTCAGGCTGACAAGGAAGGCATATTGCAGGCGCGCATGGACGAAGTGGTGGATGGCGAGTACCAAAATTATGTGAGCAGGGGTGGCTCCTATACCCGCGAGCACTTCTTTGGAAAGAGTCCAGAGTTATTGAAAATGGTCGAACATCTCTCCGACTCCGATATCATGGCGTTAAATCGCGGAGGTCATGATCCTTACAAAGTGTATGCAGCCTATGCTCGAGCAGTAAAAGCCAACGGCAAACCTACTGTGATCCTGGCAAAAACAATTAAGGGATATGCGTTCGGTGCTGCTGCCGAAGCTCTGAATGCTTCACACCAGGTTAAGAAACTCGATATTAAGTCTCTCAAGAAATTTCGTGATAGATTCGGTATCCCGATTAAAGATACCGAACTTGAAGAAGTACCGTACTACCGACCACCCGAAAAGAGTCTCGAACTTAAGTACATGCATAAAGTACGCGAATCTCTAGGGGGAGCTGTACCCCAACGCAGAATAGAGACTTATGCCTTAAAGGCTCCTTCTATCGATGCGTTCGATAACCAGTTACAAGGTAGTGGTGACCGAGAGCAATCTACCACGATGGCTTTCGTGCGCATACTCAGTACCCTTTGCAAAGACAAAGCATTTGGTGAAAGAGTGGTACCAATTGTTCCCGACGAAGCTCGTACCTTCGGAATGGAAGGGATGTTCCGGCAGTTAGGCATCTATTCGGCCGTTGGACAGCTATACGATCCGGCAGACTCTAAGCAGGTCACATTTTATCGAGAAGACAAAAAGGGCCAGATGCTGGAGGAGGGTATAACTGAATCCGGAGCCTTTTCAGCCTGGTTAGCAGCCGCTACTTCTTACAGTGTGAATAATTTTCCTTTGATTCCTTTTTACATTTATTACTCGATGTTTGGATTCCAGCGAGTGGGTGATTTGTGCTGGGCCGCAGGTGATTCTCAGGCACGGGGATTCTTGATAGGAGCGACAGCCGGACGCACTACACTCAATGGGGAAGGTTTGCAGCACCAGGATGGGCACAGCCATGTTCTTGCTTCAACAATTCCAAACTGTGTTAATTACGATCCAGCTTATGCTTACGAATTGGCAGTTATTATTTATAACGGGCTGAAACGGATGTATGTAAATATGGAGTCTGTATTTTTCTATATCACAACAATGAATGAGAACTATCAGCAGCCTGCGATGCCAAAGGGAGTAGAAGAAGACATAATCAAAGGGATGTATCTGCTCGAAGATGGAGATGCCAAAGACTATCAAGTCTCAAAAAGCGTAGATAAAAATCTGAGATTACGATTACTGGGGAGTGGGACAATTCTTCGGGAAGTTCGCAAGGCTGCTAAAATTCTGCGTGAACAATTTTCCGTGTCTGTTGACGTGTGGAGTGTTACCAGTTTCAACGAGCTGCGCAGAGAGGCACTGGAGGTATCTCGGGAGAACATGTTGTACCCCGAGAAGAAAACTAAGAAGTCATTTGTTACCCAGCAGCTGGAGAAACAGAGTGGACCTGTGATTGCGGCCACCGATTATATGAAAGTCTATTCCGATCAGATTCGTGAATACGTGCCAGATTCTTACCGAGTGCTAGGTACCGATGGTTTCGGCAGAAGCGACAGTAGGGAGCAATTGCGACATTTTTTCGAAGTTGACAGTAAATTTATCGTTCTAGCTGCTTTGACAGAACTTAAAGATGTCAAAGTGCTAACAGCTAAAGCCATCACGGACTACATGAAAAAGTCAGGCATAGACAAGAACAAGGTAAGCCCTCTGACTCAGTAACTGGTAACCTGCGTAGAAATGATAGCGAAAGTCACCTCAGGAGTGTATTTCATTGGCAGTTGAAATCATTACAGTTCCGGATCTGGGAGAAGCCAGCGAGGTTGAGGTCATTGAATTATTAGTTTCAGTGGGCCAAAGTGTTGCTGAGAATGACTCTTTGCTGGTACTAGAAAGCGACAAGGCTGCAATGGAAATACCCGCGCCCTTGGCAGGGATAGTTGAGAGCATAGCGGTAAACCTGGGTGATCAGGTTATCACAGGCAATGAAATACTCACCTTAAAGGTGAATGAGCCTGCTTCAGATGAATCAAGCATCGTGCAAAGAGACGTTGAGGAGGGTTCTAGCGAAGAGGAAGAAGTGGAAGCAGAGGTTTCCAAAAAAGACGAGAGTGCTTCAGAAAAGACATCATCCAGCGTTATTGAAGTACCTGATCTGGGAACCGAGGAAGAAGTGGATGTAATCGAATTACATATAGCCATTGGGGATTCGATTGCAAAGGATGATGCTCTTATTACACTTGAAAGCGATAAGGCAGCCATGGAAGTTCCCGCACCGATAGCGGGGCAAGTGGAGGAGTTGCTACTCGCACTCGGTGACAAGGTTAAAACCGGTTCACCGATTCTTCGGCTGTTATCGAGCCACACTGAGCTTAATGTTGAGGTTCAAAAAGCAGCAGAGCCTTTGAAATCTGAAGTGGCAGACGAAGCCCAGACACCTTCCACAGCTCCTGCAACAGCACCACAGCCTGTGGTAGCTATTCAGAACCCCGAGCCAGAACCGATCGTATCCTCGTCCAGGTCGCGTGTCTATGCGGGGCCAGCCGTACGTAAACAGGCACGTGAACTCGGCGTTGATTTGAAACAGGTAACGGGTACGGGCGCAAAATCAAGGATTTTGAAAGAAGACATTCATGCATTTGTTAAGAGTCGAATCAATACACCGGTAGGTCAAGTAACTTTGACAAATTCGGTGCCCGATATCGATTTTAGTAAATTCGGAGAAATCGAGCAGGTGCCTCGCTCTAAGCTGCAGAAAGTTACGACTGCGAATATGCACCGTAACTGGACTGCTGTTCCTCATGTGGCACAGTTTGATGAAGCAGACGTTACAGATCTCGAGGCCTTTCAGGAAGAACTCAAAGCAGAGGCGGAACAAAAAGAGGTCAAGTTAACCTTTATGCCGTTTCTTTTAAAAGCCTGTGGGAAGGCTCTTCAGAAGTACCCTCAGTTTAACGTTTCGTCTCATTCTTCCGGAGAATACATTATTCAGAAGAAATATATACACATTGGCGTGGCTGTGGCTACAGATGCAGGACTTTTAGTGCCGGTAATTAGAGACGTCGATCAAAAATCTATCTGGCAGCTGGCAGCCGAAGTCATGGAATTAACTGAGAAGGCAAAAAACCGTCGACTAACCATGGAAGAAATGCAGGGCGCTTGTTTCACTATATCTAGTCTTGGTGCCATCGGTGGGACTGGATTTATTCCAATTGTAAATGCTCCGGAAGTGGCCATTCTCGGAGTGGCCAAGACCCAGATGAAACCGGTCTACTTTGAAGGCGAGTTTCGTCCAAGAAAAATATTGCCGCTGACTCTGTCTTATGATCACAGCGTCGTCAATGGAGTAGATGGCGGATTGTTTGGCAGTTATTTGGCAAGGTTATTAACTGATGTCCATCACCTTTTAATCTGAGGTTTCGATCGCATAATTTGGGGTGATTGAGATTGACCCGCGCTTTTTTGGTTTAATAAGGGTAATGTAATGTAAAACCCTCGGCGCTGATCGACCGAACCGGACAATCGTATGCACGTGACAGATTTTTTTCTGTCAGTATGTCCTGATTCGGCCCTGACAAATATTCACCATTTTTCATTAGCAACACGATATTGTCACAAAAACGTGCTGCAAGATTAATATCATGTGTCGCCATGAGCAGGCTCGCCGAGAGCTGCGAAATCCTTCTTTGAAGATGCCCTAATAATTGTACCTGATTGGCGACGTCAAGGTGGTTGCTAGGTTCGTCTAGTAAGTAAAGCTGAGGCATTTGGGTGATTAACATAGCCAAGGCTACACGTTGACGCTCTCCTCCAGATAACGTATCTATTTGGCGTTCTTCCAGCCCGTCTAAATTTAGGTCTCGGAGAGCACCTCGGGCAATCTCGATATCTCTTGGATCATCTTTAAGTATTGACTGGACATGGGGGTGCCTGCCAAGCATTACTGTCTCAAAAACGGTACCTGGTAGAATATCTATGCCCTCCTGAAACAGAATGCCCACGCGTGCCGCGGCGTATGATCTAGCGAGGCTACTTACCTCTTTACCGTCAATTTGGATGGAACCAGAGTTGTATTTTTTTATGCCGATAATGGTATGTAATAGTGAGGTTTTACCAGCACCGTTTCTGCCTAATAGACCCCATCTTTCATTGGAATTAACAGCTAGGTTCAGATCTCGAATTAAAATTTTGTCTTCGATGCGGAGAGTTAGCGATTTGATTTCAAGACACGGCATTATTTGGTAATTGTGCTACGTAAAATAATAATAAAGCTAGGAACACCTATAATTGCCGTTACCACTCCAACTGGGAGTTGCTGGGGAGCTATCAGAGTTCGCGCCAAACTATCGGCAATGACTAGGAAACTCCCACCAAGAAGGATCGAGTAGGGCAGCAATATTCTATGATCTCTCGCCCCAAGCATTCTCAATGCATGCGGTATTACCAGACCAACAAAACCAACTGATCCAGCTATCGTTACCGCGGTGGCTGTAAATATGGAAGCAGCGAAATAAAGCAATAGGCGAAGGGCATCGATGTTGACACCTAAACTCGTGGCCACCAGTTCCCCCCGAGCCAACACATTGAGCGAACGGCTGACATAGAGCCCGCCCAGTACCGCCACCAGTAATAGTAAACCATGTTTCAGCCCTACAGTGCTTTGGCTCAAATCCCCCATTAGCCAAAACAGCATGCTCTGCACATTGTTCGTAGAGCTTGTAGTAAGCAAAATATTTATGACGGCACCCCATCCTGCCGAAACGACCACTCCAGTGAGTAATAGGCGGGTAACGGACCATCTGCCAAATTTATTGGCAATACCAAATACTAGGAAAATAGAAAATAGTGCTCCCGCAAATGCGGCATTGTTTAACCAGAAGCTATTTAAGCCTAATAGAATCGCAGACAGAGCACCAACTGCTGAACCACCGGAGATGCCAAGAATATATGGATCAGCCAGTGGGTTTCGCAATAACACCTGCATAATTACGCCAGATAATGCAAGTAATCCGCCGGTAGTGAACGCAGCGAGAGTTCGCGGGATCCGAATTTCCCATAGCACCTGGTATTCAAGCCGGTCCTGTGGGCGGAATAACTCACCAACTAATTGCAAAAAACTTAGTTCGACGCTACCACTTAAAAGAGAAAGTAATACACTTGCCCCGGTAATTATTACCAAAAAGCTGAGGAGCAATAGATGTTTGGATAAAATCAAGAGGAAAGTTTTCGAATAAGTGCGTAATAAATTATGTTTCCACAACTTGAATTAGTAAGGGCAAAATTTAGGATCCTGCGAGGTTCTGCCAGAATTATATGCTAGAACTCGCGAACTCCTAAATAAATTGCTTTATGTTATAACCGCCATAATTATTACTGATAACCTGATAATATCCTAGCTTTCCTTCAGCGCTGTTCGGATATTTTGCTATTAAGTTCAACTACGGGTAGTGATAGACTGTTTCAACTATGCCAGTAACTGCTTGGGCTTTTAGATAGTATCAGTTAAGAGGAAGATCGAGAGAATGCCATCATTTGACATCGTATCAGAAGTAGACATGCATGAAATTGCTAATGCAATTGATCAAGCCAATCGTGAAGTCGGCACCCGGTTCGATTTCAAGGGTATTGATGCCAAGTTTGAATCAGTAAGCCCGACAGCTATCTCAGTTTCGGCCGAGGTCGACTTTCAGGTGCATCAAATGCTCGATGTTTTACGAGGGAAAATTATTAAAAGAGGGGTGGATACCAAAAGTTTAATAGAAGGAGATATTCAGGTGTCCGGTCAAAAAGCTACTATGATGGTAAAGGTTCAACAGGGCATCGAGTCAGATGTAGCCCGCAAGATCGTAAAAATGGTCAAAGATGCGAAACTGAAAGTGCAAACAGCGATACAGGGTGAGAAGTTGCGAGTATCAGGAAAGAAGCGGGATGATTTGCAGAAAGTAATCGCCATGCTAAAAGAAGAAAAACTCGAAATTCCTCTGCAGTACAACAATTTTCGTGACTAGCTAGCGATACTTCACTCAACTCTTTCAAGAAGGTCCGCTGTAATGTCATCATCTGAAAATAGAGTAATGGAAGGTTGGCGAAATTGGCTGTTGCCTCAAAGTGTCCGTCCTTATGTCGAAGCAGAACCTCTAGCGGCATTTTTTCTAGGTATATCTTCAGCCTTTCCGTTTGCTCTGATCGGGGCAACCCTAACGACACGATTGGCACAAGATGGCATCTCAAAAAGTGCAGTGACAGCTTTTGCATTAACTTTCTTAGCATATAACTTTAAATTTCTGTGGGCTCCGCTAATTGACAATGTAAAACTCCCGATCATTGGCCGTTTTGGGCAAAGGCGCTCTTGGCTTTGGATTATTAGTCTTTTGGTAATTCTGGCTGTTACTTTCTTAGGAGTAGTCGATCCGAATCGGGCTTTGTCCACGGTAGCCATCGCGGCAATTTCTTTAGGTGTTTTAGGCGCCACGCTAGATATTATTATTGATGCTTATCGCATTGAACTATTGGAGCCTTATCAACTGGGTACTGGCTCGGGTATGTCTCAATATGGCTGGCGGATCGGTGCTGCTTCAACTGGGGCGCTGGCCCTAATCCTTGCCGGTCGCTTTGGCTGGTCTATTGCCTATATCTCCTGTGCTGTTTTCGCGTTACCAGCAATTTTGGTTGGAGCTTTCATGGGAGAACCCAAGCGCCATATTGAACCAGTTGCAATCACAGGATTGTCGCATGCCTTAATCAATTATTTTAATCCACTTATTGAATTTATTAAGCGGCAAGGAGCATGGTTGGTTCTTTCCTTTGTATTAATTCATAAAATAGGAGACACGCTTGCAAATCTCACCTTGCGTCTCTTGTTTGATGATTTAGGTTTCAGTAATGAAGAAATTGCTTTTTATGATGTTGGTTTTGGATTTATTGCCTTTCTTGTCGGAATATTTATTGGCGGCATCATGTATGTGCGCGTAGGGCTAAAACACTCAGTATTGATAAGCCTGATTCTCATGGCCGTTTCAAACTTCAGTTTTGCTGCTTTAGCTTTGGTTGGCCATACTAATATCGGTATGGCTGCGGCGGTTGGCTTTGAAAATTTTGCAAGTGGTATTGGGGGTGTGACAGTGGTCGCTTATTTGTCAGCATTGTGTAATCTACGATTTACTGCAACGCAATATGCCTTGCTTTCAGCACTTGCCAGCATTGCGGGAAGGTTTCTTACCGGGACTACCGCTGGAGGGCTTATAGAAGGTTTGGGTTATGTGAATTTCTATTTGCTTACTACTTTCCTAGCTTTTCCTGGGGTTTTGCTGTTTTGGTATATGATCCGCAGTGGCCTCGCGGACATTTCCCTAGGTAGCGTTACAGCAGAAGAATAAAAATTATTTTTGTTCGTAGTACGCCCCGGATTACTCTGCACCCTGAGTCCAACCAAACTTGCTCATCGGAAATTTTCCTTTGATAAAAACAATTCCTTCTTTTTCCAGCAAAGATTTCTGTAACAAGTATTGCTTTGTACCTTTTTTAAAAGAAATCGATCCCTGAGAATTTACGACCCGATACCAAGGTAACTTAGTGCTCGTTGGTAAAGTTTTCATGGTATAGCCTACATAGCGTCCATAGCCGGGGAGTCCAGCCAGCTTAGCGATTTGGCCGTAACTGGCAACTTTCCCCGAGGGGATTTGATGGACGATTTGCCAAATTTTTTCTTTGTTGTTGATGTTGATCAGAAAACTCCGAGTTTGCAGGTTTATCCCCAGTTGGATCATGATAGAGTGTGCTTGAGTTGTTGAACAGGAGTTAAGAGTGAAGTTCTTCCTAATTATTTTTATCTTTATTCCTTTGACGGAAATGGTACTGCTTTTTGGGGTGGCCGACAGGATCGGTGGGCTCATTACTTTGGGCCTGGTCGTGCTGACAGCCGTCATTGGTTTAGCTATTCTGAAGCGGCAGGGATTGTCCACAATAATGCGCGCCAACCAAAGGTTGCAATCTGGTGAATTGCCAGCACAAGAGATTATTGAGGGAATGTTGTTGGCTGGTGCGGGAGCACTGCTACTTACCCCAGGCTTTATTACTGATACGTTGGGTTTTGTTCTCCTCACCGGTCCACTTAGGCGCCCCATTGCTCAGCACATAATCGGGATGAATGTTGTCAGTACCCTAGGTCCTATGGGTGGGGGAAATAGCTTCAGTTTCCGATCAAGTAGTACCGGGCCACATACAGCGCATTCAGGTAAAATCTACGAAGGACAATATTCTGAAGAGGAGCAGGCCCTATCAGGAGGCGAATCTAACAAAAATCACTCGAAAGATCAGCTTCCGTGATAATTAATTTCCTTAGAAATCAAAGAGATAAAATTAAAGAGTCAAAAAACCAAAAAAAAACACTTATAATTGGCTTTAAGCCATTGAATTTTCCTCAAATATCCCCATCTAGGGTTCAACAATTGACCAGCCTTAAACACTTGTAGTCCAGTGTCTGTGGCAATAGAGTGGTATTGAAGATGGCCTCCCTAGTAACTGGACCGGGGTTTCCATTTTGTTCCAGTTCTGTTAATCAAACCTTTTGATTTAGGAGTGATAAGTAATGAATATCCGGCCTTTACAAGATCGTGTCGTGGTGCGACGCATGGAAGAAGAAACAACCACAGCGGGAGGAATCGTGCTGCCAGGTTCGGCCACTGAGAAGCCAGCGCAGGGCGAAGTTCTTGCTGTTGGACCTGGAAAGCTTCAGGAAAACGGCAAAGTACAACCGGTAGATGTTGAAGTAGGTGACATCATTGTGTTCGGTAAGTATTCCAGCAACACTGTAAAAATTGGCGACGAAGAGTTACTGATTTTAAATGAAAGCGAAATATTTGGTGTTATTGAGTCCTAGATAGGAAAGTAACAATTATTCGATCTTACAAATCATATAGACAAGATAGGAATTTTTAAAAATGGCTAAAGACATAAAATTCGGCGATTCAGCGCGCCAAAAACTATTAGCGGGTGTAAACGTTCTTGCTGACGCGGTAAGAGTAACTCTGGGCCCGAAAGGTCGCAACGTAATTCTGGATAAGTCATTTGGTGCTCCAACAGTTACAAAAGATGGCGTATCTGTGGCTAAGGAAATTGAACTCGAAGACAAGTTCGAAAACATGGGTGCTCAAATGGTTAAGGAAGTCGCTTCTCAGACTTCTGATATAGCTGGCGATGGAACTACCACGGCAACTGTGCTTGCCCAGTCTATTCTTAATGAAGGGTTAAAATCTGTTGCAGCAGGCATGAATCCAATGGATCTCAAGCGTGGTGTCGATAAAGCCATTATTGCGATGGTTAAAGAAGTGGAATCGCTATCTGCGCCTTGCACTGATTCAAAGGCGATCGCTCAAGTAGGGACAATATCAGCCAACTCCGATGAAGCCGTTGGTGCCATTATTGCCGAAGCAATGGGCAAGGTTGGCAAAGAGGGCGTGATCACTGTTGAAGACGGGTCAGGATTGGAAAATGAACTCGATGTAGTAGAAGGAATGCAGTTCGATCGTGGCTACCTTTCTGCATATTTCATTAACAATCAGGACAACATGAGTGCTGACCTGGAAAATCCTTTCATTTTGCTCTTTGATAAAAAAATATCTAACATTCGTGATATGTTGCCGCTACTGGAAAATGTGGCGAAAGCAGGTCGTCCGTTATTGGTTATTGCCGAAGACGTAGAAGGCGAGGCACTAGCGACGCTGGTTGTAAACAACATGCGCGGTATTGTGAAAGTGGCAGCTGTAAAAGCGCCTGGTTTCGGGGATCGTCGAAAGTCCATGCTGGAAGATATTGGTATCCTAACCGGCGGCACAGTGATTTCTGAAGAAGTTGGGTTGGACCTGGAAGGCACATCTCTTGAGGACCTTGGTTCAGCCAAGCGTGTTCAGATCAGCAAGGAGAATACTACAATCATCGATGGTGCTGGTGAGGTTAAGAACATTGAGGGCCGGGTGGCTCAAATTCGTGCCCAGATTGAAGAAACGTCTTCGGATTATGATCGTGAGAAGCTGCAGGAACGTGTAGCTAAGCTAGCTGGTGGTGTGGCGGTTATCAAAGTGGGCGCTAGTACTGAAATAGAAATGAAGGAGAAGAAAGCCCGGGTTGAAGATGCTCTCCACTCAACCCGTGCCGCGGTGGAAGAAGGAGTTGTGCCTGGAGGCGGGGTTGCTCTAGTAAGAGCTCTGCAAAAAGTTTCAGGCCTCAAAGGCGATAACGAAGACCAAAATGTAGGTATTGCCTTGTTACTCAAAGCTGTAACTACGCCTCTGCGTCAGATCGTTTCCAACTCCGGTGAAGAAGCCTCGGTGGTTTTAGATAAAGTAAGCGCTGGTAAAGGTAATTATGGCTTCAATGCCGCCACCGGTGAATATGGTGACATGATTGAGATGGGTATCCTTGATCCTGCAAAGGTTACCAGAGCCGCTTTACAGGCCGCCGGTTCTGTGGCTAGCTTAATGATTACTACGGAAGCGATGGTTTCTGAATTACCGGAGGAAAAGGCGCCAGCCATGCCTGATATGGGAGGTATGGGTGGAGGAATGCCTGGCATGATGTAAAAAAATATTTTGGGAGTCCTGGACTCAGTTGACTCTCAAATTTTGTGAAATATCCGTCAATACAAAAAGCCGAGCTAATAGCTCGGCTTTTTGTATTGACGGATAGGGCTTTATAGAAATTCGATCATAATCAGTAAAGCTGCGGCTAGCCCGATTCCACAATGGATAACACCTACAACGCTTGTCATCGGCCCGGTCTTTCCCTTGATAGCATTGAGTTGAAGAGCGGCTATTATTACCAGTGTTAGTATGATCGCCAGTAAACTAGTGCCGCCTTCTGACGTTATAGGGATGCGCCCCACCCCGCTTAGATGCGCCGAGGCTCCCATGAAGAAAAGCATGGGTATCGAAAATAAAGTGTTAGTGCGGGACGCTAGGCCTGCTTTACCTAATGAACCTGCTGCTTCCGGCAATGCCTCGCCGCCGCCAATTACTTGATTGTTCGAGGCGATAACTGTTTGCTGGTTGGGCCATATAATTAGCCATACGTTCAGGAACATCAGGGTTCCAAGTAGCATTCCCACTACAATGTAGTAATTAATGGCGCTGGCCATGTATCCTGCAAGAGCAAGTCCGGAAAGAAATGTAAGCATTGCGCCCCAGCGGAACCACCATAATGCGCGGGGTACCAACTTTGATATGGCCGAAGATTTAGCAGCAGCATCAGTTTCTTTAAAATATTCTGTTTGGACAAAATTGAAGTAATACAGTAAGCCTATCCATGCCACGCCGGCAAAAAAATGAATCCAGCGAAATAGATAGGAGATCAGATTTTCGAATTCCATAGCAGGGGCTCCCCATTAGTTGAATCTCATTGTTTTCGTACTTCTTGCGATACCTATTATAGGCACAAGCAAGTAGCTACAATGTTATCATTAGGTTCCGTGGTTCGTCATCTGCTGCAGGTAGAACGATGGGATGGCGTGCTTAGCAGATTTTTAGGATAATGGGCTGTCATGAGCGAAAAAGACGATCTGAAAGACATCCCGCCTCTGGTCCCAGAGCGCGATGATGTTGCCTCCCATCGAAGCAACAAGCGGGCTCAAAGCCAAGAAATCGTGCGACCGAGCTACTACACGCGAAAGGTGGAAGTTAGCACTTGGCCCGTGCGGATCATGCTGATCCTTCTAACCCTAGGTGTGGTGGTTGGAGGTTATGGCGCCTATTATTTTTACGGGGAATATCAAAATACGCTTCGTCAGTCTGAGTTACGAATTGGAGACCTAGAAGTTCGGTTGGCTCTTGCTGGAGAAACGGCTGTAGAGTCAGACAACGATCTTATGGACAACATTAATAGGACCATTGAGCAATATGACTTGTTATGGGCGAACTGGCGGGCCAATAATCGCCAGTTTGAAGAGTTTCAAGGTGAGATTGCTAGACTCAAGATGTCAAACGAGGGTCAGGATGAAACTACAGCAACCAACAGTCAGGCTATTGCCAGCACCAGTCAGTCGCTGATGGCTAATGAAACCAAGATTAACAGCCTTTCTAACGAGATGGATCGGTTGAACCTGTCGTTAAACAGTCTAAATACTAGCGTGGATGAACTTATTGTGATGCGGGCTGACGTCGAATCGATTCGCCAGTCACTGAATAGTGGCGATAGCACAGTCCTGGGATTAGTTGGGCGCCTCGAATATATGGAGGAATCCATGGAATCCGTTAATGCACACCGCATGCAAGTTAATGATCTCCTATCTCAGTTGCAGGGAAATATTGAAGCACTGCAGCGAGCCCAGAGTGCGCCTGACAGCTTTTAGCTTAATCTATTCAGTTGCCCTTAAATACAGGACTGCGTTTTTCGATAAACGCTGTAACGCCTTCCTTGAAATCAGCCCTCGAAGCGCAATCGGAAAAATAGTCCGCTTCCGCTTGTAATTGCGATTCGAATTCACTTTCGAGAGAGCGATAGAACAGTGCCTTGGTGTTACCGTAAACATGCGTTGGACCATTAGCGAGTCGTGCGGCAAGCTCGGTGGTTTCAATTTCCAGGTCATCAGTTGGGACGACAAAATTAATCATTCCTATATTTTGCGCCATCTGCGCATCGAAGCGATCACCAAGCAGAGCGATTTCCATTGCCTTCTTGATTCCTACCGCACGAGGTAGGTGAAACGATGAGGAACCGTCCGGGCTTGTCCCAATTTTGCAGTAGGCGAGAGTAAAAAAAGCGTCTTCAGCCGCGATGACTAGATCGCATGCGAGGGCGAAGCTTACTCCCGCACCAGCGGCAGCGCCGCGACAACTGGCGATAATGGGTTTGGGCATGCGTCGCATGGCAAACATAATAGGATGGAGGTCATGTATTCTGAGCATGAATTCCTTGCGTATCTCCGCGGATGACTTCTTGATTGACTCTCCCATTCCTTTGACGTCGCCTCCGGCCATGAAATGCTCACCAGCGCCTTTGAGAACCACGCAACGCACGGTGGAGTCATTTTCAATTTCATGCAACGTATCATTTAGTTTTGAACGCATTTCCATACTGAGCGCATTCCGAGCCTCGGGTCGGTTCATGGTAAGCGTAGCGATTCCATTTTCGAGGGTGACTTCAAGATGAGACATGATGATTTCCTTTGGGGGGTTCTTGTTCATATTTACAATTGAATACTTAATTATAGCTTGAGATCGCCTGTCTCGCATGGCGACCACGGCGTTCTTGGCAAAAGTGAAGGTTCCGGTATAATACGCGCCCTTCTGAGTGGAATTTCTCCACTGATTTTTAGCCGTGCGGACGTGGCGGAATTGGTAGACGCGCTAGATTTAGGTTCTAGTATCGTAAGGTGTGGGAGTTCAAGTCTCCCCGTCCGCACCATATCAGTGTTTTATGCCGTCCAATAAAGTCCTGTAAGCTCCTAAACACCTTGCATAGGCCCGTATTTAGTGTCCTGTAGCAAACAGTGAAATATTGCAACATCCTAAGTTTAATGATGGGCTAGTTTCGGACGAAACCTGCGAGGGGTTTTTGAAATTCAGCACCAAACCCATTGAGTAACTCCTTTACTTCATCGTTTGCTGGGCCAAATACTATGAATTTCGTGACGTGAACGGCGTCTTCAAAGAAATAAATATACGGCTGCATGTTTTCGCCATGAGCTAGAACTGCATTGTTATCAATGTAACGCTCATAAATTGTAAGCCTGCTCTCATCTTCATTTAAGCAATATTCGTAAGCCAATGCTCCAAGTTCGTTGGCTTTAACATGAGCCACTATTTCCTCTAATTTGTCGTCAACAATTTCTCTGTTTACTATCGTCCCTTCATAAACCCAGTGAATAGCGCTATTCATAATGTCCCCTCATTTTTTCCCAAATTAGCTTTTAAGTATGGGGTTGGCAACTGTAATTATTAAGGGAGGGCGATGACTAAGGTTTGTTAAGTTCTTAAATATCTAATTATTAAAAATATCTAATGGAAGCACCGCGGTTACTCCTACATTAGGAAAATCCACTAACTGGCTAATGCGAAGATCGATAGCTACGCTCGCAATAACGTACGCTTGATTTCGGGTGTAACCAAATTCAGAAACTATATATTCGATAATCCCTTCAAGCGCGTTTCTCGCCGCTAGATTAATGTCACCTGATAAATTGCCTAGGCCAGCGACCACGTCTGAATTTAGGTAATTCATGTCGGGAGGAACTTCTCCTGTATTTTTAATCGGAATTCCTGTAACAGCATAAAATCGTCGAGAGGGGATGTCTAAAACTCTTGACATTCCCTCATAGTGTGGGCCACGAGAGAGATCAGGACCGTCCGTAACGAGCTCAGTTGTTACCCAGATGTTTGCAGACATTTCGATGGCCGTCCCTGACACCTCACCATCTCCTTGGGCATAATGTAGATCACCTATAGTTAGACCACAGCCTTCAATGAAACAAGGCAGATAAATTGACACACCGGATTGCAAATATCGGATGTCCATATTCCCACCATGTTCTCTTGGCGGAATAGTCCTTAGGCATTCATTAGCTGCGGAACCATTAGGTCCACAGATTGCTGGTGGCGAAGCGCCCATTGGTGAAGGTAAGGATACTTGTCCTCCGGCATTCGCCAGTTGCTGCTCGCGCTGAAGCATATTCGCTAATTGATCTGGGCCGGGGAGAGTTGAAACTACTCCTGGAAAGCTTGCGTTGGGTATTCGTACGCCCGCGATGTCGTCGCTTTCGGCAAACTCACGATTGAGACGCCAGACAGTTAAAAACTCACCATCTATCAAATCTGGAATAAAGCCACCACCACCACCAAAGGTAAAACCATATTTACCTGGGTCGATATTTAGAATTGTTACTTTCAGTACATCACCTGGTATCGCGCCTTCAATATATACTGGTCCAGCCATAGGGTGCACTGCACCGAAATTAATATCCAGCGTCTCTGGTTCTGACGTTTGAGTTTCAACAGTACCAAGCACATCGATAGTATCGCGAGTGCGAAACAGAATGGATTGTCCAGGATTGGCGCGATGAATCATCGGTATGTCTGGATGTAATCGGTTTATACAACCAGGGTCCTCAATACAGTTTTCCCCCGTGCCACCAACAATTACGATTTCATTTTCCGCAGAAAAAACCGGTGTAACTATACTAACGCAAATCACCAATTTGAGAATTTTAAACATTGGATTTCCCCTCATTTTTTTCCAAATTAGCTTTTAAGTATGG
>ERZ651768.84-NODE-84-length-67649-cov-5.251761_pt1 | contig 67649 bp, 67 predicted proteins | sample MGYA00514754_ERZ651768 | MGnify/ENA metagenome assembly ERZ651768
TTCTAGCTGAAGCTTCATTGAGTTTCTTAGGTTTGGGGGATCCATCAATTCCAACATGGGGTCAAATTTTAGAAAATGGCTTCCGTACTGGCGGTGTTTATGTTGATTTCTGGTGGTTAATATTGCCTCCAGGAATTCTGATTGTAATAACGGCTATGATATTTGTGCTTATCGCATTAGCTTTGGAACCTATAGTTAACCCAAAAATTAAGAAAATATAGTATTGTGATTTCTATCTCGAATTATAAATATGACTTTAACATGAACCACTGTGTCTAGATATGTCGACTAAACTAAAATCATCTCGAAATACTTACACCATAGTTGTTGATAATCTTAGACTGAGATATAGAGTAAAAAATGGGTCTGTTAATGCAATAAATGGAATTTCTTTCAAAATTAAACCAAGCAATAATCCGCCTAATGTCCATGTACTTTTATCTAAAAAATCGGTAGTTTGCTTAACCCCTCCTAACTGTTGAGTACCACCTCCACCAAATGATGAAGATAATCCGCCACCTTTAGGATTTTGGACCATTATTACGAGAACTAGCAGGAATGCTACTAGCACAATAAGTATCAAAAAAATTGAATATGTTCCCATCTATTGATTAATTAGACTTTTTTATTTTTTTTATTTTTTTAATTTGGTCTGCAAAGTAACTACTTTTTTCTGGAAATTTCAAACTTATTTCTTTTTAGAATTTCTATCAATAGGTTTAAATTTTGATACGGTAAGCCATTCTGAAAATGTATGCATCTCATCTTTTTGAAATTCTACAATTTGATTCTTTGTTTTTTCCTTCTTTTTATCCAATAATTTAACATTCTTTAGTTCATTTTTATTAAATACAATTTTCTCTTGCTGAAATTCATTAGATGTTATAAAATCAAACAATATACTTCTATCTGTAGTATATGCTGCAGTAAGTTTTAGTTCTTGGTTATATTTAAAATTTTCACTGTTTTTTAAAACCTTTAGATAGATTGCTCTGGAGGACTGAAAGAATGGAAAATCTTTAATTAATGAATTAATAAACCCTATTTGCTCTTTATTAATTTCACTTGGATTTTGCAATATGTTTATATATTCGTTTTTATTCATAGTTTACCATTTTGCCAATGATGCATTAAATACATCTTGAGTAATCCTTTCAAAAATTTCATCTATTGCTGCATCTTTCTGTGATCCAATTAACTGTGAACTCCCTGGATAATCGTAATAAAATGAAAATCGTTTTTCAAATTCTGCTTCGGAATCACTTTTGTCAATAAATCTAACATTAACACTTATTGTTAAGCGGTTTTGTGCAGCAGTATTATTTGCAGTTGCAGTTGTTGGAGATATTCTGTATTCAACGATCTCTCCTTCATATAAAAGATCTCCATTTGACTTAACAAGATCTAGGCTCGTTTGATTAATTAATAAATCTATTAATTTATTAGTAAAATCTCTATCAATACCAGGTTCTATCAAAGTCGAATTATTTTGAAAATAGTTTACTTGAAATGTCTTTGTCTCAGGAGAAATTGATGCCCCAGTTAATGAGTACTTAACACTACAGCTCCAGAATACTACGGGGAGTATAAATAATAAGATTTTTAAGTTTGTTTTCATTATAATTACTAATATAATTTTTTATAGGTTAAACTGCTTTATTTTTCTATATAATGTACGCTCACTTATACCCAGCTCTTTTGCAGCAAGTTTCCTTCTTCCTTTATGTTTTTCAAGAGATTTTTTAATTAATTCTAACTCTTTGTCATGTAACGAAAGAGATTCTGCATTTATTTCTTCAGCATAATCAAATTCTGATTTTGGCTCATTATTATTGCTTTGTTCAGTAATTGGCACTACTTGTATTTGATCATCACTAATTTCTTTTTCACCTCTAGAGTCATAAATCTTCTTTATTAAATGTTTATTGTTTGCTTTAAATTCAGAAATATTACTAGATTCCATTAATTCCATAGTAAGCTTTTTTAAATCATTTAGATCGCCCTTCATATCAAATAATACTTTATATAAAATTTCTCTTTCTGAGTTAAAATCATTTGAGTTTTCTTTTCCTGAGATTATTGCTGGCAAGCTACTATCTGCTCCTTTTGGTAAGTAATTTTTAAGAGTTTGATTACTAATGGATCTGTCTTCTTCTAAAACAGATAATTGCTCAGCTATATTTTTTAATTGCCTAATATTACCGTCCCATCTGTAATTTACCAATGTTTTAATAGCATTATCCTCTAATTTTATTGAAGGCATACTATAGCGTTGCGCAAAATCACTAGAGAATTTCCTAAATAGTAAATGTATGTCATCTTTTCTGTTCCTTAGCGGGGGAATATTAATTTCAATTGTACTTAACCTATAATACAAATCTTCTCTAAACTTATTTTTTTTAATTGCTTTTTGCATATTAAGATTTGTTGCTGCTACTATTCTCACATTGGTTTTCTGGACTTTACTTGAACCAACTTTGATAAATTCTCCATTTTCTAGAACCCTTAGTAGTCTTACTTGAGTAGTTAAGGGGAGTTCTCCAACTTCATCTAAAAATATTGTTCCGCCATCAGCAACTTCAAAATACCCATTTCTTGATTGAGTAGCCCCTGTAAAAGCACCTTTTTCATGTCCAAATAACTCGCTGTCTATAGTCCCCTCTGGAATAGCACCACAATTTACAGCAATATATTTTGCATGTTTTCTATGAGATAATTGATGTGCAATTCTAGGAATATTTTCCTTACCAACTCCACTTTCACCAGTAACTAAAACTGAAATATCAGTAGGAGCAACCAGTTTTATTTTCTCCAGCGCTCTGTTAAGGCCAGTATCATTACCAATTATACTAAATCTCTGTTTAATAGCTTGAATTGATTCCATAATATTTAGTTATTTTTTGAATATCCAATTGCATTTCCTAATAAGGTAGCACTAGTACAATCAGTGATTTTTATATTGACAAAGTCCCCAATATTGTAATTTTCTTTAGGAAAAACTACTACCGTGTTTTCATCATTTCTGCCACTCCAATACAATTGTGATTTTTTTGAAGTTTTTTCAATTAAAACTTCAACTTCTTGATTTAAAAATTCTTTTGTTCTATGTAAACTGTGTTTTTGTTGCAATTCTATAATTTCTTCTAATCTCCTTTTCTTTGTAGCCTCATCAACATCATCTGCTAATTTGCGCTGAGCAAGAGTTCCAGGTCTTTCAGAATATTTAAACATATATCCAAATGAGTATTTTATAGTCTCCATCAGATCTAATGTTTCTTTATGATCTTCTTCTGATTCACCAGGGAAGCCCACAATTATATCTTGACTTATGCTGCAGTTAGGAATAATTTGTTTAATTCTCTTGATTAAATCAATATACTCTTCTTTTGAATGTTGCCTATTCATTGCTTTTAGAATTTTGTTACTACCGCTTTGAACAGGTAAATGTATATGATTGCATATATTATCATATTTAGCCATGATATTTATTACATCCATTGACATATCTTGGGGATTAGATGTAGAAAATCTAATTCGAATTTTAGGATGATTAATAGCGCATAATTCTAATAATTTTGAAAAATTAAGAGCCGTAGTTTTTTGAATTTCTGAGGCTTTACTAAAATCTTTTTTCAAACCTCCGCCAAACCACAAATAGCTATCAACATTTTGCCCAAGCAGAGTTACTTCTTTATAGCCTTTTATTTCTAAATCTTTTATCTCTTTAATTATACTTTGAGGATCTCTACTTCTTTCTCTACCTCTAGTAAAGGGAACTACACAGAATGTACACATGTTATCACAGCCTCTTGTTATTGAAATAAAGGTATTAACTCCATTAGAGTTTAGTCTGTGAGGTGAAATATCTGAATATGTTTCATCTTTTGAAAGGAGTACATTTATAGCTTTTTGACCTTTTTCTACTTTGTATATTAAATTTGGCAAGTCTTTGTATGCATCGGGGCCAACAACTAGATCAACAATTTTTTCCTCTTCAATTAATTTGCTTTTCAATCGTTCTGCCATGCATCCAAGTATTCCAATTTTCAGGTGTTTATTTGATTTTTTTAGAGAATTGAATTTTTCTAATTTTTTTCTGATAGTTTGCTCAGCTTTTTCTCTTATAGAGCAGGTATTTAATAATATCAATTCTGCATCTTCTACAATATTAGTGGTTCTATAACCATTCTTAGATAATACAGAGGCAACAATCTCACTATCACTAAAATTCATCGCACAACCATAGCTTTCTATGTAGAGTTTTTTTTCTAATAGGTTATTAGAAGCGTTCTTACTGTTTAATAGAGTAAATTCTCCATTATATTGATACGGGTTTTTTTCTATTTTTTTTAAAACACCACTCATGAATAACATTTAATGATAGTTTGCAAATATATTAAAAATACGCCAATTTGTCATGTTTTTAAATTTATCTCTCTTCATATACGATTTTACTTTATAGATTGATATTAAAAAATTCTTCTACATTTGTACATCTTAATTTAGAAAAATGGCAAAGAATTTAGTAATAGTTGAGTCCCCGGCAAAAGCCAAGACAATTGAAAAATTTTTAGGAAGTGATTTTAAAGTAGCTTCAAGCTTTGGACATATATCGGACTTGCCTTCAAAAGATTTAGGAGTTAATGTAGATGGAGATTTTAAACCTAAATATGAGATATCAAAGGATAAAAAGACTGTAGTTAAGAATCTTAAGAATTTGGCTGATAAATCTGATATTGTATGGTTAGCTAGTGATGAAGATCGTGAGGGAGAGGCAATTGCTTGGCATTTATTTAGATTATTAAAATTAGATGAAAATAAGGCAAGAAGGATCGTATTCAATGAAATCACAGAATCTGCTATTAAAAATGCAATAGAGAATCCTAGACCTATTGATTATAATTTAGTAGATGCTCAACAAGCAAGAAGAGTATTAGATAGAATTGTGGGATATGAACTATCACCAGTTCTTTGGAAAAAAATTAAAAGCGGTTTATCAGCAGGAAGAGTTCAGTCTGTTTCAGTAAGATTAATAGTTGAAAAGGAAAGAGAAATTAAAAATTTTAATACTGAAAGTATATATAGAATAGATGCAGAATTTAAAACTAGTAATAAAGATAGCTTTAAAGCAAAACTTGATAAGACTTTTAAAACTAAAGAAGAAGCCGAATCATTTTTAAATAACAACAAAAATTCTGATTTCTCTGTTGAGAATTTAGAAAAAAACCCTTTAAAGAAAACACCATCACCACCTTTTACTACTTCTACTTTACAGCAAGAGGCTTCGAGAAAATTATATTTTTCTGTATCAAAGACAATGACTGTTGCTCAAAGACTATATGAATCAGGATTAATAACATATATGAGAACTGATAGTGTAAATCTTTCAAATTTTGCAAAGGATTCAGCTAAAAAACATATTATAAGTGCTTTTGGAAATCAATATTCTAACACCAAATCATATCATACAAAATCTAAAGGAGTTCAGGATGCTCACGAAGCAATAAGACCTACAAATTTTTCAAGTTTTGGTGATAAAATTTTAGATAATGATCAAAAAAGATTGTATCAACTAATTTGGAAAAGAACTATTGCATCTCAAATGTCAAATGCGATGTTGGAAAAGACTAATGTTAAAATTAAATCTTCAAACTATGAAAATCTATTTATAGCAACCGGTCAAATAGTAAAATTTGATGGATTTTTAAAAGTTTATTCTGAAGGCAAGGATAATGTTTCTGATGAGGATAGTGGTATTTTGCCAAATATTCAAATAAATGAGAATTTAGTGCATAATTTTATTAATGCTACTCAAAGGTTTTCTAGGGAACCTTTTAGATATACTGAAGCTTCATTAGTAAAAAAATTGGAAGATTTGGGTATTGGTAGACCATCAACTTATGCCCCTACAATTTCAACAATTCAAAATAGAGGGTATGTTGAGAAAGGCACAATTGATGGAGAAAAAAGAAATTATATTCAATTATCACTAGTTAATGAGATCATAAGTGAAAACCTATTAGAAGAAAAAGTAGGTTCAGATAAAGGAAAACTGGTTCCAACAGATACAGGAATAATTGTTACGGACTTTTTGATTAATCATTTTGAAAATATTATGGATTACAATTTTACAGCTAATGTTGAACAAAATTTTGATCATATAGCAGAGGGGAAACAAGAGTGGACGTCTATGATGAAAGAATTTTACAAAAATTTTCACCCAAGAGTAGAAGACGTACATAAAAATGCTGAAAGAGAGTCTGGAAAGAGAATATTAGGAGTTCATCCTGAAAATAAAAAAGAGATTAGTGTTAAATTAGGGAAATTTGGACCAATGATTCAAGTAGGAACAGTTGAAGATGAAGAAAAACCAATATTTGCTAGTTTACCGCCTGAATTTCAAATAAAATCAGTAACATTAGAACAGGCTCTTGATTTATTTTCTCTTCCTAGAGAATTGGGGGAATATAATAATGAAATTGTTTTGGCTAATAATGGAAAATATGGACCCTATATTAAATATGGCAAAAAATTTGTTTCAATCCCAAAAGGGATATCTCCACTATCAATACAGCTTAAAGATGCATTAGATCTCATAAAAATGAAAGAACAATCCGAGGCACCAATATATAACTATGAAGGTATAGATGTTCAGAAGGGAAAAGGCAAGTTTGGTCCTTTTATAAAGTGGAATAACATGTTTATTAATGTTAGTAAAAAATATGATTGGAAAAACTTGTCTGAAAACGACATTATTCAATTAATTGAGGAAAGAAAGAAAAAAGAGAAGGAGAAAGTCGTACATAATTGGTCTAATGAAAACATAAGAGTTGAGAAAGGAAAATGGGGAAAGTTCTATTTAATTAAAGGAAAGATAAGAAAGGAAATATCAAAATCTATTGATGTTAATGCATTAACTCTTGATGATGCAAAACAAATGCTAGAAAATAAAAAAGAATAGATTAATTTAGCTGTGCAATGGATCCCAACTTTTTAACTTCAGTTCAAGACAATATTTTAACCCCAGTTGAGGATCATATTCTCTCTCATAATAAGATAATATCATCATCAATTTTAGGGAACAAAATTAGCGTTCATACTAAGGAAAATGGCTTACCTAATATTAAAAAAATTGATGTTGCAATTATTGGTGTTCCAGAGAATAGGAATGATATTAATTTCATAGGAGAAGAAATAAATCTTAGTGAAATAAGAAGATCATTTTATTCACTTTACCCAGGCAATTGGTCAATTAGAATAGCAGATTTTGGAGATATAACACCAGGGGAATCGGTTGAAGATACTTACCAGAATTTAACCTCTCTTACTTCATATTTTATTAAAAACAATATTATTCCACTTGTCATCGGAGGAAGTCAAGATTTGACTTATGCTAACTACAGGGCATACGATGATTTTAAGAAGACTATTAATATAGTAAATGTTGATTCTAATTTTGATTTGGGAGACTCTTCAAAACCAATAAAAAACAATAGTTATCTTGGAAAGATAATTCTCGAAGAACCTCATAATCTGTTTAATTATACTACTATAGGATATCAGACCTACTATAATTCTCAAATTGAGATAGATCTGATGGAAAAATTATATTTTGAAGCATATAGATTGGGTGAGGTATGTTATAACATAAATTCAGTTGAACCTGTAATGAGAGATGCTGATATTGTTACTATAGATTTAAGGTCTATTAAATCTTCTGAGTTAAGTTCAAGACAAAAATTATCTCCAAACGGTTTTGACGGCAAGGAAATATGTTCAATAAGCAGATATGCTGGAATAAGCAATAAAGTTTCATCATTTGGTATTTTCGAGTATAAATCCTCCAATGAGGACGAAATAACAGAAATGTTAATTGCTCAAATATTGTGGTATTTTATTGAAGGAGTTAACTGTAGGATTATAGATGACGATTTTACAAAGATTTCTAATTTTCAAAAATTTACCGTAGTAGTTGAGAAATATGAACTTGTTTTCTATAGAAGCGTAAAAACTTCCAGATGGTGGATAGTAATACCAAATTCTTCAAAAAAAGATACTAAACTTAACCAACAATCGTTATTACCCTGTACGCATGATGATTATTTAAATGCAAATGAGGGAATTATTCCAGAGAGATGGTATAAGGCACACAAAAAAAATATAATTTAGATTAAATTTAATTTTTTAACTTGACATGTATTATTTTGCTTATTTGAATAAATATGGGTAAGTTTACGCACTTTTTTTAGGAGGAAAACTAAAATTATATGAGAAAGCTATTAGCACTTAGTTTATTATTTGTATTTGCACTGAGTTGTGGTTCAAAAAGTGGATCAAAACGCTCAAAAGGCGAACTGGTTGGTATACAAGGAAAAAAATATTATCCTGAAAAGCCATTTGGAATGGTTTTAGTCCCAGGCGGTTCTTTTATTATGGGAAAATCAGATGATGATCTTCCAGCTTTAGAAGATGCTCCTACCAAAACAGTTACTGTTAGATCTTACTATATGGATGAAACAGAAATAACAAATGCTGAATATAGACAATTTGTCTATTGGGTAAGAGATTCTGTAATTAGAACAGCGCTTGCTGATAGAGCTGAAGATGTTTTGGGTGGTGAGCCTACTGATGGAAACGTAGATGGAGTTGGCGAATATGCATATATTGATGCAGATACCTCTGATCTGAGTGTTTATGATAAATACATGAAGGACGTATATGAAAAAAGGAAACTAAATTGGGATACAGATTTAATTTTTGATAGATCAGAATACCCTGATGAAGATTATCTAGAAGTAATGGAAAGTTTTTTCATACCTGAAGATGAAGTTTTTAATGATATTAGAACTTGGGATGTTACAAATTTTAAGTTCGCATATTTAGATAGTAGGGTTCAGGAGTATTTAGATGAAAAGCAAATTTTAATAGACGCACTTGCAAATGATGAGATTGCTCCTATATATAATCCAACTGATAGGCAACTTGAGGAGGAATTCCCTGGTTTCAATAGATCTAATTTTATAACTAGAGAAACACTTGAAATCTATCCAGACACAACAGTTTGGATTACTGATTTTAAATACTCTTATAACGAGCCAATGCATAATGATTACTTCTGGCATGATGCGTATAGTAATTATCCTGTAGTTGGTGTTACATGGAAACAGGCAAATGCTTTTTGTCAATGGAGAACAAATACTAAAAATGCTTATCAAAGAACAAAAAAGAAAAAGAGTTTAGTTCCAGAATTTAGACTGCCAACTGAAGCAGAGTGGGAATACGCTGCAAGAGGAGGTCTTCAAAGCGCTATGTATCCATGGGGAGGCCCATATACTAAAAATGACAGAGGATGCTTTATGGCCAACTTTAAACCAATGAGAGGTGATTATGCAGTTGATCAGGCGTTATATACAGTCGAAGCTAACGCATATGACCCAAATGGATATAATTTGTTTAATATGGCAGGAAATGTCTCCGAATGGGTTGATTCTTCCTATGAACAGGACGCCTATGAATATTCAGCGTCTATGAATCCAAATGTGAATAATATTTATAATGCAAAGAAAATTATTAGAGGTGGTTCTTGGAAGGATGTAAAATATTTTCTGCAGGTTAGTTCTAGAGACTATGAATATGAAAATCAACCTCGAAGCTATATTGGTTTTAGAACTGTTCACGATTATCTAGGAGCAGATTTAACTGCTAATGCAATGACCAATACAACAGTAAGAAAACGAAAAAATAGAAGAAGTTCAATAAAATAACAATAAATAAAACACAATTAAAAATTAGAAATTATGACATTTAAACTAAGTAAAAACGCAATGAACATGGCTTATGGCCTTGGAGCATCAGTAGTAATTATTGGAGCTTTAATGAAAATTATTCACCAAGATTTAAACCTGGGATTATTTACAATTACAGGTAATACTATGCTAACTATTGGATTAGTAACTGAAGCAGTAGTATTTGTAATATTTGCTTTCGATTTTCCTGGTGAAGACTTAGATTGGACAATAGTCTATCCTGAATTAGGCGGTGGCATTGGAGGACCTAAACCTACTCCTGAAGGTATGTTGACTAAAAAATTAGATTCTATGTTAGCGCAAGCTAAAGTAGATGTAAGTCTAATGTCAAGTTTATCAAATAGCATTAAAGATTTTGAAGCTTCTGCTAAATCTGGAGCAAATAGTGCATCAGAACTTGCGAAGATAAATAAGGAGTTTGCTAACAATGCAGTTCAACTTCAAAAACAAATGGAGTCATTGTCTAATAATTTAGAATCGTTAAACAGTGTATATGGAGGAGTCCTTAGCGCTATGAATAAAAAGTAATAGAAATATCTTAATAAGATTTTTTATTAAAAATATTAATTTTTTAAAAAAATAAAATTATGGCAAGTGGTAAAGAAACTCCAAGGCAGAAGATGATTAATTTGATGTATTTAGTATTTATAGCAATGCTTGCTTTAAATATGTCAAAAGAAGTTTTAACAACTTTTGGAGAAATTGATGCAAAGGTTGGTAAGTCTACTGTGAATATTAAAGCTAAAAATGGTTCTGATTTAGATGATCTTAGGAAAGATGCAGAAAATGATGCAGCAAACTGGGCTGAGGCTTATGGAATGGTAGATGAAATATCATCTTTAGCTAATGAATTAGATACATATATTAATAATGAGGTGAAATTTCCTATTACAATGAAGGAGGATAAATATGATCAAAACAGAGATGGAAATACAAAGGATTTAATTCCTGATTATGAAGTAATGGATAATGCAAAGGAATATGATGAACTATTTTTTGATGGTGATAAATTCACCTCTGCAGGAGATAGTTTAGTGATGTATATTGATAGATTTAGAGAAGGATCTATTGTTGCATTAGATAGTCTAAAGGAAGGAATACAACCAGAGAGTGTAAAAGATGAAATTAAAGCATTAATTACGGAAAAATTCTCAACAAATGATGTGATTGACGGTAAAGGAATAGAAAAAGCTTGGTTAGAATACAATTTCGAGCATTTCCCTCAAATAGCATCTACTACAAAATTAACATTGATGCAAGAAAATGCACAGAATATTATTGCTAGATTAATTGCTGCAATAAGAGGTGAGACATTAACTGAAATAACTAAGGCAAATAAACAAACAGCATTTGCACAAGGAGTTGATGTGTTTTTTACGAATCAAAAATTAGATGGTAGAGTTGTTTTGGGAAAATATGATGATAATTTATTTGCTAACAGAGTAACTATTAATGGAAAAGAATATGAGGGACCTGATGTAATGGAAGGAGGACAAGTTAACCTTGAGAAAATAGGGATTAATGTAGGAGGAACACCAGGCGAGAAATCATTAAAGGTAAAATTTGAATTTGATAGATTTGAAAATAAAAGGGATACGACCTATATTGTAGAAATGGATCACAAATATGCTGTTGTACCATCTCTTGCAAATATTAGTAATCCTGATATGTACGTAGTATACAAGGATTTAGAAAATATTTTAAATATATCTATGGCAGGTGTTGCAGATAATAGGCTGCAAATTTTAAATCCTAAAACCCTAAAAAAGAAATCAGATGGTGTATATGTAATGAAAGGAGAAAAAGGGAAAAAGAATAAATCTGGAGATAATATAGTTGATATAGTTGTTGGGGTTAAAGGAGAAGGTGTAACTAGTAGGGTTACATTTGAGGTTCTAAATATTCCTGATCCAATAGCTTCATTTAACGGAAAGCCAAGAGTAACAAAATCATCTAGAAAACGTATAGCAACTAGTAGGATTCAGGCTTCATTTGCTGATCCAAAATTAGCAAAGGCATTAAAACTAGATATTGAAAGTTTTGTAGTTAAGATAGGTACTGCTCAGAAAAAAGTAACTGGTAGTTCTTCTTTTCCTAAATCTATTAGAGATGCTATAGTAAAAAATGCAAGAAAAAATTCAATTATAACTATCAAAGATATTGTTTGTACTTCAAAAAAGTATCCAAAGAAGAATTTCCTTCCTTTGCCAATATCTATGGAGGTTGTTGATTAATTATAGATTATGAAAATTAAAAATATTGTATACATATTTGTTTTCTTATTTTGCTCAAATGCAATCTATTCTCAGCAATATAGATCTGGGGTAAGTAACTTATTGAATGCAAAGACTCCTGAGGATATTGGAATAAGAACGGCTCAACAGATAAATGCAGATGAACAAAAGCCATTGGAGTATGGATTTGTTGATGATAAAGATATTCTTTGGTCTACAATGATTTGGGAGGTTATAGACCTTGATGAAAGAATTAATTTTCCATTGCTATATCCAGTCGACACTACCGTAGTAGGTCCTGAGAGAAGGCCAATGATTTGGTGGTTAAAGCAGGAGATTACTAGAGGAAGATTAGATGTATATGATCCTGAGTCTGAAGATGGGGAATTTCGTAGAAAATTAATTGATCCAGTAGAGTTAGAAAATATTTGGAGAAAACAATCAGTTTTAGAAGCAGGAAAAGTTACTATTGAAGATTATCAAACTTTTATTGATGAAGATGTTTTAACAAAAGAATATGACAGGTTTGGATTTATTCCATATGAATATTATGACATTGAAAGGGAAGAACAAGTTATTCTTTCAGAAGAACAGAAAGCTGAAATTAGAGCAGATTCAATAGGAACAGTTTTTCCTTATACAATTAAGAATCCAAAAGAACTAAATTTTAATGTTTATCAAGACTCAGTTTTAAGCTTTGAATTATACAATGGATTTAGGCAAGATATTCCTGTTAGAAAGGTAATGCCTGGTTATCAAAAATCAGATCTTGAAAATGAAGAAATTACAGATATTAGAAGAATTGTTTTACAATTAATTAGAGATTATTGGATAGAGGACACTCATTTTATATGGGAGGATCTTAAATTTGATCAAGTCAAAAAATGGTTAGTTAAAGGGATATGGTATTTTGATAAAAAATATTCTGAATTAATATACAGACCCATAGGCTTGGCTCCTGTAGCAACAGAGATTAAAACTTTTGAAGAGATAGAAGCAGAACAGATAGCTGGTGGTGGAGGTTTTGATGCTAGTGATGATTTTGGTGGTGGAGATGATTCTGATCCATTTGCTAGTGGAGGAGATGATTCTGATGATATTGCTGATTCTGATGATATTGCTGATTCTGATGATGATTCTTCTTTTGATGACCCATTTGGCGGTGATGGTGATGACGCATTTGATGATAACGGAAGCTCTTCACAAGATATAGAACAATCAATTCCTTTATTTTGGGTATACTATCCTCATGCAAGAAACATTCTTAAAAAAGGTAAAATATTTAATGATAGAAACACTTCTGCTAGTAAATCATTTGATGATATAATTAATTCTAGAAGATTTAATGCAGTAATATATAAGGAAGAAAACGTATATGAGAATAGATATATTAGGGATTACATTCCAAACAATGCGTTTATGAGATTACTTGAATCAGAGAGAATTAAAGAAAAAATTAGAAATTTTGAACATGATATGTGGAGCTGGTAATTCTCCAAAAACTCAATTATTCTAAAAGCGTTTATATGTATAAACGCTTTTTTTAATTCATTAAATTATAAAACTATTGTAGGAACTAAAAAGGATTGTATATTTGTAGACTCACATCGCGGGATAGAGCAGTAGGTAGCTCGTCGGGCTCATAACCCGAAGGTCGCAGGTTCGAGTCCTGCTCCCGCTACAAAGAAAACCAGCTAAAATAGCTGGTTTTTTATTTTATATAAATTCTCTAACAATTAATCATTTATAAAATCATTATATGATTTTAGATTTAAATTCTCTATTCTAACTTTCTTCTTGAGCTTATTGAATTTGGCTTTAGCTCTATTAAATTCATTTTCAATTAGACTCATATTATCAAGTTCATTTTCTGAAGGCTTATCATAACTTGATGCTATTTTACTATATAAGTCTGCCATTTTCTCTCTAAGTTGTCTTTTGGCCATCCCTACATAGTTGTCACCTGTAGTTATTACAAGGGTCTCTTTTAATTCATTTAATTTGGAAGCAGTTTTCTTACTAGTCTTTTCATCTTCTACAATAGCATCTAATTCATATACCAAATACGCTAGGTCTTGAACCATATTATACATTTTCATAACTACCTCATATTGCATTTTTCTTTCATCAGGATTTAAACCAGTATTTTTATCATATACTACATTGAATACTTTTTCATAGGCATCTCTACCTTTTTTAATCACTGCTTTATAGGTTCCAGCCGCAACTCTTGGAGATGTAAATCCACCAAAACTAAATGTTTTCCCTTTTGCAATTTTTGGTTGTTTAATTGTATAATTCCAGTTTACAATATTTATTCCTTTTGATTTTCCGGCACCTAGTTTAGCAAGTAGTTTCCCATCCATATCATGAATTTCAAATGTCATTTTACCAAACGTATGTCTTTTTGGAAGCAAATATTTTATTTCACAATCAAAAGAAGGGTTTTCTCCTACAAATTGAGTTTCCCTACCAAAATTATCTGAGAATCCACCATAATCATTCATAGTATAAGAGTCTTCACTGAAAAAGTGTAACTTACTAGATAATGTTTCAGATTTAATTTCTCTAAGAGGCGATATATCATCAATAATAATTACTCCTCTTCCATGAGTACCCATTACAAGATCATTTGTTTCTTTATGCAGATCAATAAAATGTACCGATACCGATGGCATATTTTTAGTAAATTTTGCCCAATTCTCACCACCATTAACCGTTATATATAATCCAAATTCAGTTCCTAGAAAAAGCAAGTTAGGATCAACATAATCCTCTTGAATATTTCTTACAAATCCATAAACATCTTTGAAGGGAATTACATTTTTCCATGTCTTGCCAAGATCAGTTGTTTTATAAGCATATGGAGTCATATCCCCTGTTGTGTGACCATCAAAAACAGCATATGCAGTTTTAGAGTCGTGTGAACTTGCCTCAATATGATATACCCAGGTATTTTCTGGAACACCTACAACATTAGAAATTGTATTAGTCCAAGTTTTGCCTCCATCAGTTGTGACTTGTATATTACCATCATCAGTTCCTACCCATACAATATTTTCATCTAAAGGAGATTCTGCAATAGTAAAAATTGTTGTATGATTTTCAGCTCCAGAATTATCCGTTGATAAACCACCAGAATCTTCTTGATTTTGTTTTTTTGGATTATTTGTTGTTAAGTCTGGAGAGATTATTTCCCAGCCATCTCCCATATCTTCTGATTTATGCAAATATTGACTACCAATATAAAGTCTATCAGCCTTATTAGAACTAGTCGCTATAGGTGGATTCCAATTAAATCTATAGTCCTCATAACCACTTACAGCAAGAGGCTGTATAGTTTTTACTAGGTTATTGTCAGCATCATATCTCCAAACATTTTCAGCTCCTTGCATCTCAGAATAAATAATATTTTTTGTTGGATGTCTCAACACCCTGAATCCATCTCCTTGACCTACCGGATTCCACTCTTTAGCAGTTATTCCTCCTGGAGCATATGAGGGTCCATACCAAGAACCATTATCTTGAAGTCCGCCATAAACATTATAGGGCGTATCATTATCGACACTAATATGATAAAATTGTGATAAAGGGAGATTTTCAACAATTTCCATTGTAGTTCCTTTATTCCATGATCTGTATACACCTCCATCTGTCCCAACATATAATATGTCAGAATTATTTATATCAAAAATTGCATCATGAATATCACTATGCATAAACCCTAAATCTTTAAAAGTCTTACCGCCATCTTTAGAAATAGATCCGGATAATCCTCCTTTAATTATTATATTTTCATCTTTTGGATCTACAGCTATTCTAGAGAAATAAAAAGGTCTTACAGTAATTCCAAAGTCATTATTCATTTGTTCCCAACTATCACCAGCATCCGTACTTTTATAAAGACCTTTCTTTTCATCTTTTTCTGCTTCAATAACAGTATATATTACTTCCGGATTTGAATTAGCTACTGCAATTGCTAGTCTACCTAGTTTTCCTTCAGGAAATCCATTATGTATTTTTTCCCAACTGTTTCCACCATCACTTGATTTGTATAATGCACTATTATTACCTCCAGAATTAAATGACCAACCCGTTCTTCTAAATTCCCACATAGAGGCATAGATTATGTTTGGATTCTTAGGATTAATTGCTAAATCAGCACAGCCCGTTGATTGATTAACATATAAAATTTTCTCCCATGTAACCCCACCATCAGTTGTTTTGTAGACTCCTCTTTCTTCACTGTCAGACCAAAGAGCACCCAATACACCAACAATAATTTCTTTTGAATTATTTGGGTTAACAATAATATTTGCAATTCTCTCAGATTTCTCAAATCCAATTTTTTCCCAATTGTTTCCTCCATCATTTGATTTGTATAGGCCGTCTCCAACTGAAACACTATTTCTAGGCCATGTTTCTCCTGTTCCAACATATATTGTATTGTCAGGATCATTAGGGTCGATTTCAATAGCTCCAATAGATTGACAATATTCATCAAAAATTGGATTAAATGTTGTTCCAGCATCATTTGACTTCCATACTCCACCACCCGCAGCTCCAGCATAGATAATTTTTGCATCCGTAGGATGATTTTCCATATCATTGATTCTACCACTCATAACAGCTGGACCTATATGTCTAGACCGTAGATCACCAAAGTAATTTTCTAATTTAATATTAGATTGACCTAGAGATGTATTTTGAAATAAAAAAATAAGAGCAGTGAAAATAAAAAATATTTTTTTCATAGAGTATTATATAAATTAAGAAAGTATGCTTAACTAGTTCTCTTCATTAACTAGTTCTTCTTCAGGAAATGCAAATTCACTATCATCAATAGTTGGATTGATTTCAATTTTATCCATATTAATTGGAGCTCCTGGCTGACCTTTTACTCCTTGGGTCATTGAAAAAGGCATATATATACCACCAGCTTCTTGATAATCACTCAATTTAATTTCAGAGACCATTCCTTTGCCAGGACCAACTTTTATTTCTTCTTGAACTTGAATAGGCACAAAATTTTCATTATCAAAGAAATAATATGCAATGCTTGGCACTTCTTTGCCTTCTATAATATTTGGTGTTGTTGTAAGTTTAATCTTGAATGTTTCAGAACCATCTACAGTCTCAGTCCCTACTAATTCGGCTGTAAATCCTTTTTCTTTATAGTTTAAAAAGGGATCTGGAAATTGATTCATTTCATTTTTAACCATATTTGTTGATTCTTCATCACTTTTTTCAGCTTTCTGAGTCATAAAATTTGTACTCCATAGTACTTCTCCATCAAAGACTCCCTGCTTTATACTCTGTCCTTGAAAGTTAATGGTTGTCATCATTTTTCCACTCTTTAACTGCACTATTTCAATAGGAATCTCCATTCCGCCTTGGTTAACTTTTGCATTCATTTTAACGCCTTCTATTTTCTCCCAATTTTCCACTCCTCCAGTATTTTCAAAATAATTATCAATTATTTCATCTACTGTTTGTGCATTTATTGTATAAGAACAAATTAAGGTGACTAGAACAAGTACTCTACTTAGCATTTTCATTTTGGTTTATTTTAAAATTAATAGATCCCAATTTACAGATTACTTTATAATATTTAAAGAATTATAAGTTAAATTTGCTATAAATTAAATTATCACGATATATGATAAATGAGATAAGGATTTTTTCTCCTGCAACGGTATCTAATGTTGCCTGTGGTTTTGATGTTCTTGGATTTGCATTGGAATCTATTGGTGATGAAATGATTGTTAGGAAAACAGTCCAGAAGGGATTAACAATTAATAATGTTTCTGGCTTTGATCTCCCTATGGATATTAAAAAAAACGTTGCAACGGTTTCTGCAGCAGAATTAATTGAAAAATTAAAACCAGATTGTGGTTTTGAAATAGAGTTTATAAAAAAAATAAAACCAGGAAGTGGAATAGGCAGCAGTGGAGCTAGCGCAGCAGGCAGTGTATATGCTATAAACAAATTAATGGGAGACCCATTTACTATGGGTGATCTTATAAAGTTTGCAATGAAAGATATGCAAGAAGATGGTATGTTTGAGCATCCAGATAATATTGCTCCTGCATTAATGGGTGGGTTTGTATTAGTAAAAAGTATTTCTCCTTTAGAAATTATAAAAATACCATCTCCGAATGATCTATACTGTACAATTGTTCATCCTAAAATTGAAGTAAAAACTTCATATTCAAGAAGTATTTTACCAAATGATGTTAGTTTAGAAGATGCCACGAAACAATTAGCAAATTTTGGCAGTCTTATACATGGTCTTCATACAAGCGATTATGATTTAATTAAATCATCACTAAACGACCATTTAATTGAAAAGCATCGAAGTAAGCTTATTCCAAAATTTCAGGAAATTAAATCAGAGTGTTTATCTAACGGAGCATTAGGCTGTTCTATTTCTGGGTCAGGTCCATCAATTTTTGCCCTGAGTCGGGGAATTGATAGTGCAAAGCATGTAGAACAATCTATTAATAGAGTTTATTCAGGATCTGGATTAGAATTTTCAACATACGTTTCAAAAATAAATGATCGGGGAGTAGAGATAATTTGATAATTGAAAAATATTTCGCTAATTTTTTAACTCCATTCTTTCTGACCTATATAAAAGATCTGATTGTCCCCAACCAGGTTTATTTATATCTCTACTTATATTTTTAAAAAGAATAGTTGCTTCAAAAACTTCTTTATTATCTTCAGGTGAAACTTCAACAACTTTTGCCCTATGTAGATTTTGATAAGGGTTTATAAACCCAGAAGTAATTAATATATTTTTTGTAGTTGGAAGAAAATCCACATCACTTACAAAACCAGAGAATAATTCAATTCCTCTGCTTTTGCCATATTCCCAAATTTGCTCAAAAGTTTTGTCACTATCATTTACTTTATATTCTACTGCTCTAGAATAGTTATTCTCATTATTATAATTTCTAAAAGGACCATTATCAAATACAATAATATTTCCATTAGGCAGTAAGGAAGGGGCATGTGGTCCCCAAGGAAAATCAAAATCGTCAGCACTTTTTATGCCATTTTGTACATCTTTGTTATATGGTTTTCCTTCTTTATTGAGAGCGGTAAGTAAATAAGGTTTTGTCTCATATCCTTTACCTTTTCTACCTGACTTTCCCCATTTTTGTTTAGGAGACATAATCCATTTCAATTTATCATCCCAAGTTACTTTTATCAATCCCTGATTTCTTCCAGAAACAATAATTGTGCTATCTCTTCCATCAAATTCTAAAGAATTCATGTGTAGCCAATCTCCGTCTCTAAAGAAATTTAATTCATCTCTATCAACATCTAAATGTTTTGCTAGGTCCCATTCTCTTACAATTTTAGATTGTTTTCTATCAAAATGTATCATGAAATCACTATCAGACAATACAGTTTTGCCATCCTTTTCTATATAGGCATCTCTTTTACCAACGGCAAGCAATAAATCTTCATTAGGTAATTCTAAGACATCATGATGTATGCCATAGTTGTTATTGATTTTTGTCATTACAAAGAGTTTTCCCATCATATCAAATTCATAAATAGTATGTCTTCCTGCAACTAAAATATTTCCATTTTTAATTTTCTGAAATGGTCCAACCATATTTTTATGGAAACTCAGATCTAAATACCACCTTATATTACCATTATCATCAAAAATTATTGGAGCAGAACGAAATTTACCGAAGTTTGCAAAATGAATATCCAATGCATGCATGCCAGGTTCCATTTTGTCTTTTTCTAATTTATTTATTCCAATTTCCGGGAAAAAATTCGGCACTTCTGAAGTCTGAATTTCAATTACATCTATTTTCTGCCCACCCTCATAATCTAGAGTTATTTCAACTTGATTAAGCTTATTAGGATAGAGCCCTAAAACTGGAACAATTAAACTAGTACTTGAGGCATCAAAAGATTGTTCTACAGGAATATCTCCTAAGACCTTTACGGTAGCTTTGCATGGTATATCAGATGTTATATTTAAGATTGCCGTAAGAGGTGAAATTTTATTTGGGTTTAAAATAGTTTTAATTGTATAATCTAACCCTGAATTATTACAGCTAGTTAGAAAAAAAGAAAAGCAAAGCAAATAGAAGACTGTTCGCTTAATTAAAGATATTTTAGTATACATTTATTTTTTATTTGTTTTCATATACAATATACATTTATTTTTTGCTTAGTTAAAATTTATAAAAATCAACAATTGAAAAATTCTCTTTTTTCTAGTATTAATTAACATTAAAAAGATAATTAATACTTTTGACCTGATGCATAAAGCTGGATTTGTAAATATTATAGGTAATCCAAATGTTGGCAAATCAACATTGATGAATTCACTGGTTGGAGAAAAACTTTCAATTATTACTTCAAAGGCTCAAACTACAAGGCATAGAATTTTAGGAATTGTAAATGGCGAGGATTTTCAATTAGTTTTATCAGACACTCCTGGTGTAATTAAACCTTCTTATGAGCTTCAATCTTCGATGATGGATTTTGTTAAAACTGCTATTGAAGATGCTGATATTCTAATATATATGATAGAGATTGGAGAATCAAGCTTAAAGGATGAAAATTTATTTAATAAGATAAAATCTTCATCCATTCCTGTAGTAGTATTAATTAACAAAATTGATCTATCTAATCAAGAAGAATTAGAGAATCAAGTTAGTGAATGGAGCACAAAACTTCCAAATGCAGAAATATTTCCAATTTCAGCTCTTAAAGAATTTCAAGTTGATAATCTTCTTCAAAGGTTAATTGAATTATTGCCAGAATGCCCACCATATTTCCCTAAAGATCAACTTACTGATAAGCCAGAGAGATTTTTTGTAAATGAAATAATTCGTGAGAAAATCTTGATAAATTATAATAAGGAAATTCCTTATTCTGTTGAAATATTAACTGAGGAATTCAAGGAAGATGAAAAAATTATAAGAATTAGATCAGTAATAATGGTTGAGAGAAATAGTCAAAAAGGAATAATTATTGGCCATAAAGGAAGTGCATTAAAGAAAATAGGAATTGAATCAAGAAAAGACTTAGAAACTTTTTTTGGCAAACAGATTCATATAGAATTATTTGTAAAGGTTAATAAAAATTGGAGAAGTAATCACAACCAATTAAAAAGATTTGGCTATAAATAACATCATTCATTTTAATCTATTTATTTTTTAAAATTTAATTTAACTACTACCTTTGCACACATTTTAATAATATGAGTAATATAATAGCCATAGTGGGAAGACCTAATGTAGGGAAGTCAACTTTGTTTAACAGAATTGTTATGCAAAGAGAAGCTATTGTTGATTCTGTTAGTGGAGTTACTAGAGACAGACACTATGGAAAAGGCGATTGGAATGGAAAAGAATTTTCATTAATTGATACTGGGGGTTATGTTGTTGGTAGCGATGATATCTTTGAGTTAGAGATTGATAAACAAGTTGACCTAGCAATTGATGAATCTGATATTATTATCTTCATGGTTGATGTAGAGTCTGGAATAACATCTATGGATAAGGATATAGCTAATATGCTAAGAAAAATTGATAAACCAGTATATCTAGTTGTCAATAAAGTAGATAATTCTAGTAGAGTTAATGATGCAAGTGAATTTTTTGAATTAGGAATTGAAAAATATTATCCAATTGCTAGTATTAATGGATTTGGCACAGGTGATTTGCTTGATGCTATTGTAAAAGATTTTTCAGATGAAGTGGATCTTTCAGATAATTTGCCAAAATTTGCCGTTGTTGGAAGGCCTAATGCAGGAAAATCGTCATTTATTAATGCTTTAATAGGAGAGAATAGAAACATAGTTACTGAAATACCAGGCACAACTAGAGACTCCATTCATTCAAAATATAATAGATTTGGATTTGAATTTAATTTGATAGATACAGCAGGGATTAGAAGAAAATCAAAAGTAAAAGAAAATCTTGAGTTTTATTCTGTAATGCGAAGCGTTAGGGCTATTGAATATTCTGATGTATGTCTATTAATTTATGATGTTAGTAGAGGATTCGATTCACAAGTAAAAAATATTTTTTGGTTATGTGAAAGAAATAAAAAAGGAATAGTAATTATTGCTAATAAATGGGATTTAATTGAAAAAGATAATAAATCAACAAAGAAATATGAATCTCAAATAAAAAAGGAAATTAAACCATTTGTGGATGTTCCAATTATTTTCACTTCAATAATAAGTAAACAAAGAATTTATAAGGCAATTGAATCAGCGGTTGATGTATATACTAATAGGTCTAAAAAAATTAAAACTAGAGAATTAAACGATATTTTATTACCAATAATTGCTAAGTATCCACCACCAGCAATAAAGGGGAAGTATGTGAAGATAAAATACATCACACAACTTCCTACTTCACATCCCCAATTTGCTTTCTTTTGTAATTTGCCTCAGTATATAAAGGAATCTTATAAGAGATTTCTTGAAAATAAGATTAGAGAAAATTTTGATTTATGTGGAGCGCAGATTGATATATATATGAGAAAGAAATAAGTTAAAGTTGTTCCTTTATCTTTATTAATCTAGATCTAATTTCTTTTAGTTTATTTATTATACCAAGAGTGTTTAGAGATTTTTTTTTATGCTCTTTTATATATGTTTTTGCACCGTCAATAGTATATCCTCGTTCCTTTACTAAGAAATAAACGTGTCTTAAATTTTCAATGTCTTTAGTTGTAAATTTCCTATTACCCTTTGTATTTTTTTTAGGATTTAAAATTGAAAATTCAGTTTCCCAGAATCTAATTAGTGATGGATTAACATCAAAGGCGTCAGCTACTTCACCAATCGAATAATATCTTTTTTCAGGCAGCTCAATATCCATTAGTCAAGTGATTCATTTACAACAGAAGTTTGCTTTAGTAATTCATCAAATTCTTTAGCAGTTAAATTGCCATAATAGAAATTAACAGGATTAACTTTAATCTTATCTTTAAATATTTCATAGTGAAGATGCGGCGAATTAGACCTTCCAGTACTTCCGACATAGCCAATTAGGTCACCTCTTTTTACTTTTTGATATTTTTTTACATTGTATTTATAGAGATGAGCATATAAACTTGTATATCCATATCCATGATCAATTCTAATATGTTTTCCAAATCCAGAGGACCTACTATCTGCTCTCCTAACAATACCATCACCAGAGGCATAAACAGGTGTTCCTCTAGGAGCTGTAAAGTCCATGCCATAATGAAATTTCATAACTTTTGTAAATGGGTCTGATCTATAACCAAAACCTGAAGCTATTCTAGTTAAATCATTATTGTTTATCGGTTGAATTGCAGGAATTGATTTTAATAATTTTTCCTTTTTAGAGGCAAGGTTTGTTATTTCGTCTAGAGACTTAGACTGAATAATCATTCTTTTTTGTAAAATATCAATTCTTTTAGCACTCTCTTTGATTAAGTTTGAGTAATCATAGCCATCATATTTTTTATAACGATTTACGCCACCAATACCTGCTTTTCTTTTATCTTCACTAATTGGATTAGTCTCAAAATATATTCTATATATTGCATTATCTCTTTCTTCAATATTTGACAATACACTTTCTGAATTATCCATTTTTTTATTTAGAACTTCAAATTGCATTTGTAAGTTTTGTAATTCTCGTGTTAGAGATTTTTCTTTAGGGGATTCAAAATATTTACTTGCAACTAAAATAAATAAAAACCCAAACAATGCAGAACCCAAAAGGTATACTGAAACGTATTTCAAAACAGTTCTTTTAGTTGTTTTAATTTTTTTATACGAAAGTGTATCAGAATCGTAATAATATTTTACTTTAGGCATAATTTAAAATTGTATTTTTGTATATTCTTATGATTGCAAAAATAATAATGCAAATATAACAATAGTTTTACATTATGTGTAATTTAGTTTAATGCTAATCTGAAAAATGAATTCTCAAACAATAAGAAATAAATTTTTGGATTTTTTTGTTAGTAAAAATCATCAGATACATTCTTCTGCACCCATTATTTCAAAAAATGATCCTAGTTTAATGTTCATTAACTCAGGAATGGTACCATTTAAGGAGTTTTTTCTAGGAGAATCTAACCCTAAAAGTAAGAGAATTGCTAATAGTCAAAAATGTCTTCGGGTATCAGGGAAACATAATGATTTAGAAGAAGTTGGAATAGATACTTACCATCATACATTTTTTGAGATGCTTGGTAATTGGAGCTTTGGAGATTATTTTAAGAAAGAAGCTATTGAATGGTCTTGGGAATTATTAACAAAAGTTTATAAAATTAACCCAGATGATCTATATATAACAATATTTTGTGGATCTAATAAAGACAATATTCCATTAGATACAGAAGCATATGATATATGGAAAAAAATACTTCCTAAGGAAAGAATATTAAATTTCGGAAAGAAGGATAATTTCTGGGAAATGGGAGATCAAGGTCCTTGCGGTCCATGTAGTGAAATTCATATTGATTTAAGGAGTGAAAAAGAAAAGAAAAATGCACCTGGAAGAGATTTGATAAATAAAGATCATCCAAAGGTTGTTGAATTGTGGAATTTGGTATTTATTCAGTACAATAGGAAGGCAAATGGAAAATTAGTGAATTTACCTAAAAAACACATTGATACTGGGATGGGGTTTGAAAGATTATGCATGGTTATTCAGGGAGTAGATTCCAATTATTCAACAGATATTTTTACACCTATCATTAGAGAAATTGAAGCTATTACTGCATTGGATTATGGTACAGAAAATGATACGGATGTAGCTATGCGTGTTATATCTGACCATTTAAGAGCAGTTTCTTTCTCAATTTCTGATGGTCAACTTCCTAGTAATACTGGAGCCGGATATGTTATAAGACGTATTTTAAGGAGAGCTATTAGATATGCTTTTACTTTTTTAGATAAAAAGGAGCCTTTTATATATAGATTAGTTGGTGTTCTAGTTAAAAATATGGGAAGGGCATATCCAGAAATAAAATCACAAAGAAAACTAATAGAAAATGTTATAAAAGAAGAGGAGAGTTCTTTTTTAAAGACCTTAGATCAAGGACTGATACTATTAGATCAAATAATCAATTCAAGTAAGAAAAAGATAATTTCTGGCAAAAAAGCTTTTGAATTATATGACACATTTGGATTTCCTGTTGATCTGACTTGTTTAATATTAAATGAAAAAGGGTTTAAACTTGATATAAAAGAATTTGAAAAGGAATTGGAAAATCAAAAAAACAGATCAAGAGCTGCAAGTGAAAAATCAGTTGATGATTGGGTAGTTTTGATTAATGATCCAGTACAAGAGTTTATAGGATATGATTCTCTAGAATCTAAGGTAAAATTAGTAAAATATAGAAAAGTAATTTCTTCTAAGGATGGAGAATTGTATCAGTTAGTATTTAATTTAACACCTTTTTATGCTGAATCAGGGGGTCAAGTAGGAGACAAAGGCTATTTAGAGTCTCCCAATGGAGATATTATATATATAACTGATACCGTTAAAGAAGGTAATTTATCTGTTCATATAACAAAAAACTTACCAAAAAATATATCAGAGACATTTGATGCAGTAGTAGATAAAAAACAAAGGTTTAGAACCCAGTGCAATCATACTGCAACTCATCTTCTTCATCAAGCTTTAAGAGAAGTCTTAGGAGATCATGTTCAGCAAAAGGGCAGTAGAGTAAGCTCTGATCATTTGCGTTTTGATTTTTCACATTTCTCTAAAGTAAATATGGAGCAGTTAACTGAAATTGAAAATTTTGTTAATGCAAGAATTGAAAGAAAATTAGGTTTAGAAGAAAACAGAAATGTTCCAATTGATAAAGCTATTTCTGATGGAGCAATTGCTTTATTTGACGAAAAATATGAAGATACAGTAAGGACGATTAAATTTGGGAGCTCATATGAGCTTTGTGGAGGAACTCATGTAAAAAACACTTCTGATATATGGCAGTTTAAGATAAAATCTGAAGGGGCTATAGCTTCAGGAATAAGAAGAATAGAAGCCATTACATTTGATTCAGTAAAAGAATATTTCACTGATAAAGAAAGTGAGTATAATAAAACAAAGAAATTATTAAATAACTCGGGAGACATTGTCAAATCTATTGCTGAGTTAATAGATGAAAAGAATAGACTAAAGAAAGAAAGAGATCAATTTATAAAAGAAAAAACTAATTCAATAAAGGATTCGATTAAATCCGAAATAAAAGAAAAGAAAGGAATTAGGTTTATTTCAAAAAACGTTTCCTTAAGTCCATCAGCAATGAAAGATTTAATTTTTAGTCTTGGAAATGAATTAGATAATTTATTTATTATTCTAATTTCTGAATTTAATTCTAAAGTATATATAAGCTGCTATATTTCAAAAGATCTTGCAAGTAGCAAAAAGTATGATGCACGTAAAGTAATTAGTGAATTATCAAAACATGTTAAGGCTAATGGAGGCGGACAGCCATTCTATGCAACTGCCGGTGGAGATTATTTAAAAGGAATTAAAAAACTTTCTGATGCATCTTTAAATTATCTTAAAAAAAATTAATAATAAATTTCATGGAATTTTCTAAAGATTTATTATTAGAAATTCACAAGAATATTAAGCCGTTTATAAATAGAACACCTGTTTTGCAATTTGATTTTATTAATAATTTATGCAAGTGTAACGTTTATTTTAAATGTGAGAATTTTCAGAAAACAGGCTCTTTTAAAATAAGAGCAGCTTCAAATGCACTTAATTCTCTTTCAAAAAAATCTAAGGAAAAGGGGGTTATAACACATTCGTCAGGAAATTTTGCTCAGGCTCTAGCATGTGCATCCAATTTGCAAAACATAGATGCTTATATAGTTATGCCAGAAAATGCTCCAGGAATTAAGAAACACTCTGTTTTGAAATATGATATCAATTTGATTGAATGCAAATCAACTCTTGAAGCTAGAGAAAAAACAACTTCTAAAATTTTATTAGAAAATGATTTACATTTTATTCATCCATCTAATAATATTGATGTAATACTGGGAAATTCAACTATTGGAACAGAACTATTAGAAGAACATCCAGATCTAGATTACATTTTAGCACCTATTGGAGGAGGAGGATTAATTTCAGGAATTGCAATAGCTTCAGATGTTTTTTCTAATAAATGTGAGGTAATAGGAGTAGAGCCCAAACAAGTAGATGATGCCTATAGGTCATTAAGGAGCGGAAAGATTGAATATAATACTAGTACAACTACAATTGCTGATGGACTAAGAACAAATCTGGGGGATATTAATTTTCCAATAATTAAAAAATTAATAAGTAAAATTATTTGTGTAAAGGAAGATGAGATTATAGATGCATTGAAAATTTTTATTGAAACATTAGATGTTGTTATTGAGCCTTCTAGCGCTGTAGCATTAGCTGGATTGATTGCTGAAAAAGAACTTTACAAAAACAAAAAAGTAGGTGTAGTTATTTCTGGGGGAAATGTAGATTTAGAATCTCTAAAACTTTTAATACATTAGAAAAAGCTTTTTGCCGTCTGTATTTTCTAATAAATTTTCCTTGTTCCTTTGTAACAATTCTTTCTTTTCTTTTAATAAGTGCATTAATATATCCAAAAAAAGCAAAAAATATCATTAAAAACCTACCTGTATTAATCGAGGTTTTTAATACAGAAATTATACTTAATATCATCCCAAATCTCATCTTATATAATGCTTCTCCTTGAAGAAATTTAGAATTATAGCCATAGTTTGCTCCTGTAGGTTTTAAATGTTTAACAATTAACGATTTATCTGTCTTTATTTTCCAGTCATGATATTGTGCAATTAACACATCTACTGTGTCCCAACCTATTGATTTTCTTAATCCTTGAATATCTTCAAAGCATTTTTTTCTATAGGATTTAATTGGACCTCTAACATGATTCTTTGATGAGATTTTTTCATATACCCAATTGTTTTTTTTCTTTATATATAGATTTCCTCCAGCTATTCCGACTTTTGGGTCACCATTGAATATATTTATAATTGATTCAAGATAATTTTCAGGTAATATAATATCAGAGTCAAATTTACATATTATATCATAATTTGAATCAAGCTTTTCTAGCCCTTTATAAAAAGTACTGATCACTTTTTCTCCAGGCATATGAACTTGTTTTGATTTTATGTTTATATATTTAATCCAAGAAAATTCATTAGAATATTTTTTTAGAATTTTTTCTGAATTATCAGTTGAACTATCATTTACAAGTAAAAGTTTTTTTGGAAGCAATGTCTGTTTTACTATGGAGTCTATAGATTCCTGCAGATACTTTTCTTCATTAAATACAGGTATTATAATATAAATATTCATAGATCTAATCATATTTTTTCTGCATAGACTAAATAATATCTATCAGTAAATAGCCTAAGCAATGGCCTCAAACCTATCTTTTTTACAGGATTTGTAAACTTTTTATAATCTATAATTTTCCATCCTGTTTTATTAAGTAGCCAATCAAATTGCCAATCTTCAAATTCGTGAAAATGCCTATCTCTTTCATCATTATTATTTTTATATGCACTTGCAAACCATAATCTTAATGGAATACTTGCTACTAGTTGTTTTGCTTTAATATCTTTAAGAACATTGTAGGGGTTCAGTAAATGTTCAAAAATTTCAAAAGCAGTTATTACTTCAGCATTTGAATTTATAATTCTTGATCTATCAATATCAAGGTCTTCTCCTGAAGTATTATTTATTCTATAGCCACTATCTCTAATTAATAATGAAAAGGGATTTTCTACACCTAAATCTAGAATTAATTTATTTTTTTCTATATGTTTTTGTAAGAAATCAAGTGTTATATTAAATCTTTTATATGGGAAATTGTCATTATACATTTATCAATTTTAATATTGATAAACCATTGCATTAATATGCATGCCAGCCCCTACACTAGCAAAAATTATAATATCACCAGAATTAAAAACATGGTTGTCTAATTTTTTTCTTCGGATTAAATCAAACATTGTAGGAATAGTTGCAACAGAACTATTACCGAAATATTTAACTGTTAAAGGCATAATATCTTCGTCAAATTCCATGTCATACAATTTATATAACCTTTTACCCATAGCAGCATCCATTTTTGCATTAGCCTGATGGAGTAATATTTTTTTTACATCAGATATTTTAATTCCAGCTTCTTCAATACACATTTTAATTGCATTTGGAACAGTTGTTAGAGCAAATTCATAAACTTTTCTGCCATTCATCTTTATATATCTGGTATTATTATTCAAATTTTTATTGTTTGATTTTCCATAATACAAATAATATAATTCATCTACTGTATATGACTCAGTTTTATGAGACAAAATTCCGCCTTCCTCACCGGAATCTTCTAGAATAGTTGCTCCAGCACCATCTGCAAAGATCATTGTATCTCGATCGTATTCATCAACTACTCTCGATAAAGTATCAGCTCCTATAGCTAAACAACGTTTTGCCATACCTGATTTTATAAAACTTTTTGCTTGAATAACTGCCTCAAGCCATCCTGGACATCCAAACAAAATGTCATAGGCTACACATTGAGGATTTTTAATTTTTAATAAATTTTTAATTCTTACTGCTAATCCAGGAAAGACATCTATTTCATCTGACTTATATTTTACATCTCCAAAGTTGTGAGCAAGGATAATATAATCGATAGTCTCAGGATCAATATTGGCATTCTCAATAGCATTTTTTGCAGCAATAAATCCAAGATCAGATGCATTTAAATCTTTATTTGCATATCTTCTTTCATTGATCCCAGTAATTTTTTTAAATTTTTCAATGATCTCGGAATTAGGTAAATCAACTTTACTGCCATCTGAATTATAAAATGAACTTTTTATAAATTTAGAATTGTCTTGAACAATTTCTGGAACACAACTCCCACTACCTATTATTTTTAGCCCCATTTTTTAATTGTCTATTAGTTTCTATGTTAAACTTATTAAATATTAATAATTAATTAAAATATTAACTACTATATTCTTTTATTGAAATACAATTACATATTAAATTTCTATCTCCGTGTGCATCGTCTACTCTTCTAACTGATGGCCAGAATTTATTTTCTTTTAAATATTCAATTGGGAATGCAGCTTGTTCTCTTGAATACTTATAATCCCAATTATCTGATGTAACCATTGAAAGTGTATGAGGCGCATTTTTTAGAATATTATTTTCATCATTTTCTGAACAATTAGAGATTTCTTCTCTAATTAATAACATAGCATCACAGAATCTATCTAATTCATTCTTGCTTTCACTTTCTGTTGGCTCAATCATCAATGTACCGAGAACAGGGAATGAGACGGTTGGAGCATGAAATCCGTAGTCAATTAATCTTTTAGCAATATCACTAATATCTATGCCATATTCTTTAAATGGTCTGCAATCAATTATCATTTCATGCGCAGCTCTTCCAAATTCTCCAGAATATAGAATTTCATATTTTTTTGATAATCGCTCCTTTATATAATTTGCATTCAAAATTGCAACTTTTGTAGCCTTAGTGAGCCCTTTTGCTCCTAGCATTGATATATATCCATATGATATTAGGCATGCTAATGCTGAACCATAAGGAGCAGCTGAAATAGCACTAATGGCATTTGATCCTCCTACATTAATAATAGGGTTTGAAGGCAGGAATTGAGCTAGATGTTCGGCTACACATATAGGCCCAACACCAGGACCACCACCTCCGTGGGGAATTGCAAAAGTCTTATGCAGATTAAGATGGCAAACATCTGCTCCAATTATTTTTGGATTTGTTATACCAACTTGAGCATTCATATTCGCTCCGTCCATATATACTTGACCCCCGTTATCATGAATAATATTTGTTATTTCAATTATATTTGATTCAAAAACCCCATGGGTTGAAGGATAAGTAATCATCAATGCAGCTAAATTTTCTTTATTTTCAATAGCTTTTGCATTTAAATCGTCTATATCAATATTGCCTTTTTCATCTGATTTAACTACTATTACTTTCATCCCTGCCATTACAGCACTTGCTGGATTGGTTCCATGTGCTGATGAAGGTATTAAACAGATATTTCTATTATTATTTCCTTTGCTCCTATGAAATGCTTTAATTACCATTAATCCTGCATACTCACCTTGAGCACCAGAATTAGGCTGTAATGATGCTGCGGAAAATCCTGTAATTTCTTTAAGCTGATTTTCAAGCTTTTTTAATACATAATTAAATCCTTCTGTTTGAGATTTTGGTGCAAATGGATGAATATTTCCCAAACGATTCCAGCTTAGTGGAAGCATTTCAGCGGCTGCATTTAATTTCATAGTACACGATCCTAATGATATCATAGATCTAGTAAGGGATAAATCCTTGTTTTCTAGTGATTTTATGTATCTCATTAACTCAGTTTCTGAATGATATGAATTAAATACAGAATTTGTCAAAAATTTAGTTTTTCTAATAAATGATTTGCTAATATTATTCTCTTTTTCAATTTTATCTAATTTGGCAATTGTTTTTGTTGTAATCTTTGAAAAAACTGAAATTATATCATTTAGATCATCTTCAGTAGTTGTTTCATTTATAGTTATTGAAACTATATTTTCAGTTGGATAATAGAAATTTATCTCTTTTTCTTCAGCTTCTTTTTCTATATCATTCCTGTTAGTTTCAATTCTTATAGTATCAAAAAATGATGAATTAAGCTGATTTAACCCTAAGGATTCTAGTTTTTTTGCTAGTGTCACAGTTTTAAAATGAACTTTATTAGCAATTTCTTTAAGTCCTTCAGGACCGTGATATACTGCATACATACCAGCCATAACTGCTAGAAGAACTTGAGCGGTACATATGTTTGATGTGGCCTTATCTCTTTTTATATGCTGTTCTCTTGTCTGTAATGCCATTCTAAGAGCTTTATCCCCATCAGCATCAATTGAAACACCAATAATTCTTCCAGGTATATTTCTTTTATAAGCTTCCTTAGTTGCAAAATATCCTGCATGTGGTCCGCCATATCCCAGGGGTATTCCAAATCTTTGAGTTGTTCCAATTACAACATCTGCTCCAATTTTTCCAGGAGATTCCAGAAGGATAAGACTTAATATATCAGCTGCAACCGCAGTTTTAATATTATTTGAAATACATTTAGAAATAAATGAATTAATATTTATTATTTCTCCAGATGCTCCGGGATATTGAATTAATGCACCAAAAAATGTAGAATCATAATCAAAATCTTCAATATTACCAACAACTAATTCAATTCCAATTGGCTCTGATCTTGTCTTTAATACGGAAAGGGTTTGAGGAAAAATATCTTCTGAAATAAAGAACTTAGATACATTATTTTTTTTCTGATGTCTATCCCTTACAGCATATAATAGACTCATTGCTTCAGCTGCCGCAGTACTTTCATCTAATAATGATGCATTAGAAATTTCCATTCCTGTTAAATCAGTTATCATAGTCTGGAAATTAAGTAATGCCTCCATCCTGCCTTGTGATATTTCTGCTTGATATGGAGTATATGCTGTATACCATCCTGGGTTTTCTAAAATATTCCTTTGGATAACAGCAGGCAAATATGATCTATTATATCCCAGTCCTATATAGGATTTAAAAACTTTATTTAATGCTGATATTTTTTTAAGATGCATTAAATATTCAGACTCACTTAATGGATTGTCCAATTTCATGGGTTCTTTTAATTTTATGTCATTAGGAAGGGTTTCATCAATAAGCTGATCAAGAGAATTGGCCTTGATTACTTTAAGCATTTTTTTGATATCTTCATCTCGCGGACCAATATGTCGTATTAGAAAAGATTCAGTATTCATTTTAATGATGAATTAATTGTTATTTTAAATTTTTGTTTGAAGAAATTACTTTATTTTCAAGTTCTTTTTTATAGTCTTCAATTTTTTGACTTAATTTATCATTATTAGTTGCTATTATTTGTGCAGCAAGGATGCCTGCATTTTTTGAGCCATTAAGGGCTACAGTTCCTACGGGAACGCCATCAGGCATTTGCAAGATTGAAAGAATTGAATCCCACCCATCTATTGAATTTCTAGATTTAATGGGCACACCTATAACTGGAAGGGTAGTTATTGAAGCAATCATTCCTGGCAGATGTGCTGCGCCACCAGCCCCAGCAATAATCACTTTAATCCCTTTATTCTTAGCATTTTGTGCGTATTTAAACATCTTTTCAGGAGTTCTGTGTGCTGATACAATTTCTACTTTTGAATTTATTCCAAATTCATTTAGAATATCTATAGCATTTTGCATGACTGGGAGATCGCTTTTACTCCCCATTATAATTCCAACTTCTAGCATATTATTTTGCAGTTACTTTTATTATTTTTTTTATTTCCTTAGATATTTCAATTGCGTCATTTATATTCTTATTTGCAATCGTTATATGCCCCATTTTTCTATTTAATCTAGATTTTCTTTTTCCATATATGTGAAGCGTAACTCCTTGTAATTTCATTACCTCTTCGATATTTTCATATACAACATTCCCTTCAACTTTGTTTTCACCTACCAAATTTAACATAATTCCTGGAATTTTAATAGATGTATCCCCTAGAGGTAGATTAAGAATACTTCTTAGATGTTGTTCAAACTGAGAAGTATGGCAACACTCTATTGTGTGATGACCAGAATTATGAGGTCTTGGCGCAATTTCATTAATTAGAACTTTATTGTCTTGAGTTAAGAACATTTCTATTGCTAATAGACCAATATTATTAAGTGATCTAGATAAGTTTATCGCGATTTTAGATGCAGTTTCCTGGATTGACTGGGTAATATTTGCTGGACAAATCACTTGTTCTACTAGATTGGATTGCTGATTAAATTCCATTTCAACAATTGGAAAATTTGATTCTTCATTTGATTTATTCCTAGCAACAATTATAGAAAGCTCTTTTTGTATTTTAATTTTTTCTTCAACTATACACTCTAAATTTGGAAGCTTTTTGAGTTGATCATTGTTCTCTACAATTTTAACTCCTTTCCCATCATATCCAAATTGAGTGCTTTTCCAAATAAAAGGGTAAGTTAATTTATTTGCTAACACATCCTGTTCAATCGATTTTAAGCTTGCGTGAATTTTAAAATCAGAAGTAGGAAGATTATTTTCTTTATAAAAAAGCTTTTGTAGCCCCTTATGTTGAATTGTTTTAATATTTTTTGAAGAAGGATGAACTTTTTTACCTAAAGATTCTAATTTTTCTAAAGCATCAGCATTGACATTTTCAATTTCAATAGTTATAAGATCTGCCTTTTTTCCAAAATTTAAAACAGTATCATAGTCCATTAAATCTCCTACAAAAAATTCTGAAGCTAGATTACTACATGGAGCATCTTTACTTGGATCAAGTACAATTGTATATATATCAAATTTCGCACATTCCGAAAGCAGCATTTTTCCAAGCTGACCTCCACCTAAGATGCCAAGCTTAAAATTAGTAGAGAAGTACTGCATAATTGATTAAATTTAACTAACCGTAAAAATACATTTTAATATTTAATCAATTAGAAATTAACCTATTGATTTGATTATATTTGTTTTAATAAATTATCTTCATAACAATAAATATATTATTAATGAAAAATATAGTTTTATTTGGACCTCCGGGAGCAGGCAAAGGGACTCAGGCAGAGTTCATTAGAGATTCTTATAATTTATTTCATATTTCAACTGGTGATGTTTTTAGATACAATATTAAAAATAACACCTCTTTAGGGGTTCTTGCAAAAGAGTATATGGATAAAGGAGAATTGGTTCCTGATGGAGTGACAATTGAAATGCTTAATAAAGTTGTTATAAATAATTTAGATTGTAATGGTTTTATATTCGATGGATTTCCTAGAACTACTAGTCAAGCAATAGCCTTAGATAAGCTGATGACTTCAAATAATACAATGATATCAGCAATGATAGCGTTTGAAGTTGAAGACAATATACTTATTTCGAGATTAATAAAAAGAGGAGAAACTAGTGGAAGAGCTGATGATTCTGATGAATCAATTGTAAAAAATAGAATAAATGAGTATTACAGAAAAACAGCAATCTTAAAAGAATATTATCAAGAAAAGGATAGATATTATGGAATTAATGGTGAGGGTCAAATAAATGAGATATTTATAAGATTAAAAAAAGTAATAGATTCTCTATAACTGGTTAATTTTAAATAGAAAATAATATTGCTATGACAGAAGGTAATTTTGTTGATTATGTAAAAATAAATGTTACTTCAGGAAAAGGAGGTAAAGGATCAGTTCATCTAAGACGTGAAAAATATGTTGCTAAAGGAGGGCCAGACGGTGGGGATGGAGGCAGAGGAGGTCATATAATTATTAGAGCTAATCCAAATTATTGGACTTTATATCATTTAAAATTTAAAAGACATTTCAAGGCTGAACATGGAAATGATGGTGGGAAAAGTAGAAGCACGGGTGCAGACGGGACTGATGTTTATATAGATGTTCCTCTTGGAACAGTTATTAAAGATTCAAAAACTCAGAAGAAGTTATTTGAGATTACGAATAAGGGAGATACTGAAATTGTATGTCATGGAGGAAAAGGAGGTAGAGGAAATTGGCATTTTAAGTCTTCAACTAATCAAACTCCTAGATATGCCCAATCAGGGATGTCTAATGAAGAAAAAAAAATTACATTAGAGTTAAAATTATTAGCTGATGTTGGTTTAGTTGGATTTCCAAACGCTGGAAAATCAACTTTGTTATCTGTAATTACTGATGCTAAACCAAAAATTGGGGACTATGAGTTTACTACTTTAAAGCCTAATTTAGGAATTGTTAAGTACAAGGATTACCAAACATTTGTAATGGCTGATATACCTGGAATTATTGAGGGAGCTGCAGAAGGTAAAGGTCTTGGTCATTATTTTTTAAGACATATTGAAAGAAATTCTATTTTACTTTTTTTAATTCCATCCGACTCAGATGACATTAATAATAGATATAAAATTCTCTTGAATGAATTAAAGAAATATAATCCAGAAATGTTAGATAAGGACAGATTAATAGCTATTACGAAATCTGACTTACTAGATCAAGAATTAAGTAGGGATATTTCAATAGAATTAGAAAAACAACTTGATGTTGACTATATTTTTATTTCCTCATTGGCTAATCAAGGAATTTCAGAGTTAAAAGACAAATTATGGCATATGCTAAACAGTTAGTTTAATGTAATTCAAATGAGCTTTTATAATATTTTACTGTTTTTTTTACTAATATTTAATTTTCAGACACAGCACTATTACATAGATTCTTTAATTGATAATAAGCAGTATATGGTTGCAGAGAAGGCTATTATAAACTTAATAAAAGAAAACCCAAATAGTGAGATATTAATAAAAAAGTTAGGAGATTGTTATGGTTTCATAAAGGACTGGGATAATGCAATAATTCAGTATCAAAAATTAGTTGAATTAGACAGTGATAATTCCGTGTATAATTATAAACTTGGAGGAACATTAGCAGCTAAGGCTAATGAAACTAATATGTTTAAATCACTTAGTTTAATCAATAAATCAAAGAAATATTTGTTAAAATCTGTAAAATTAGATAATAGGAATAAGCCTGCAATGTGGGTGTTAATCCAAATTTACACAGAACTACCTCAACTATTAGGAGGCAGTAAATCACTTGCATTGGAATATGCTAATGAATTGGAAAACATTTCTCTAATTGACGGCTTATTTGCAAAGAAATATATTTATGATTTTAAAGATGATCATAAAATGTCAAATATATATTTGAATAAAATAACTGAAAATTTGGATTCTTTCAATTTAGAATATGATTATAACTATTTGAATTTTAGCATAGGTGAATTATGCGCTAATAATAAGATAAATTTAGATATGGGTATACTGCAATTAAGTTATTACATAGAAAATTTTACTTCTAGAGACAGGTCAACTCCTGATTATGCATATTACCTGCTAGCAAAAATATATTTACATAAGAATGATTATTTTAATGCAAAAGAGCAGTTAGATAATGCATTTATTTATTATAATTCTAATAATATAAATAATCATAGTTTGTATAAAGAATTATTGAAATTGAAAAAACTTATTTCTCAATGAGAATTCATTTTATAGCAATTGGCGGAGCTGCTATGCATAATCAGGAGTTAATTTAGGAATAATAAATGATTTTATGAATAAGAATAATATAACAGACATATTTTTTGATTTAGATAATACTTTATGGGATTTTGACAAGAATTCTAATTTAACTTTTATCAAAATTTTTGAGTTAAATGAATTAGATATTGATATAAACATATTTTTAGAGGCATATCATCCTATTAATAAAAATTATTGGGACTTGTATAGAGAAAATAAAGTATCAAAAGAAAAGTTAAGATTTTATCGATTAGCTGACACATTTAAGAAACTCAAAATTGAGATAGGGGATAGCATGATAAAAAAGCTGTCCTTTGATTATATAGATTACTTATCTGATTTCAATAATCTAATTCCAGGAGCAATAGAAATATTAGAATATTTAGACAATAAATATAATATGCATATAATCACTAATGGTTTTAAAGAGGTTCAAAAAAAGAAATTAGAAAAATCAACGATTACTAAATATTTCAAAACAATTACAATCTCTGAGGAAGTAGGATACAAAAAACCTAATCCGATAATATTTGATTATGCCTTAAAAAAGGCAAATGCGATAAATACTAGCTCATTAATGATCGGGGATAGCTATCAAGCAGATATATTAGGAGCTATTAATGTTGGTATAAATGCAATTTTATTTAATTATCATAATATTGACCCTAATGATAATATTATTTCAGTCAGCACCTTGTCTGATTTAACTAGCTATTTATAGTGTAGGTTATATTCTTTGCCTGATTACTTCATATAGAAAAATTCCACTTGCTACAGAGACATTTAATGATTCAATTTTCCCAAACATTGGTAATTTTACCATCTCATCAGATAATTTAAGAACAGAGGGGCTTATACCTCTCTCTTCAGATCCCATTATTATTGCCAGAGATTTTTTTAGTGATAGATCATAAATGTTTTTTTCTGCTTTTTCGCTAGCAGCTATAATCATTATTTTTGAAGACTTTAGATGATATATAGCGTCTTTTATGTGGCTTACTTTGCAAATAGGAACATTAAAAACCCCTCCTGCACTTGTTTTTACTGTATCAGCATTAATTGGCGCAGAGGATTGGTTTTGAATTATAATTGCATCTACTCCTGATACTTCAGCTGTTCTAATTATTGCACCAAAATTTCTTACGTCATTAATTTGATCAAGGATTAATATTAAAGCATCCTTTTTATCTTCAATTTTTTCTATAATTTGATTAATCTCGTAGAACTTAATTGGAGAAATTCTAGCAATTACCCCTTGATGATTTTTTTTTGAAAGCCTATTTAGTTTTTGTGTTGGAACATAGGATGATTTTAGTTTATTTTTTCTAATAAGCGCTTCTAGTTCATTAATTAATCTTCCAGTTAACCCAATTTGAATAAATATTTTATCTATGGTTTTGTCTCCAGATCTAATTGCCTCAATTACCGTTCGAATTCCATATATGTCTAAATTCTTTTCCATTTATTTTATTTATATCCTATCTGATAAACTCTATACTATTATTATATATTTAATTATAAGTATAGTGTTTTTACTTTTCAATATTTATATAGAATACTTCTGAGTTACCATTATTATTCCCGATTATTAATATCGGTTCTTCACTCTTAATTATTTTTAATGATTTTGTATTTCCATTTGTATACAATCCACTTTTTTCTGGACCAATTGCTATGTAATTATCTTTTTTATTTGATAGTAGGACTATTGCAAATTGATTATCTAGCCTTGGTGTTTCTACTTCTGTGTTATATATGTTTCCACCGATGATTATATCTTCATATCCATCATTATTTATATCATATTGATCGGATGAGAGTAGTGGAATAGTCTGAGCTAGCTCTGGTAGTTTATTTACCCTAAATGTTAAATCACCATTATTTATCAATAGTAATGATGAAAATTCTGTTACTTTTCTCTGATACGCACTTGTTACAGCTTCACCATATATGTCTTCAAGGCTGGCAGTAGCAAATTCATCAAATGTTGGTATCTTTTCTGCTATAAATGGCATTTGTTGAGTTGAGCATTCCTTTCCTCTTAGTGGCACATATTCGTTTTTATACTCATAACTTAGTATTAGATCATGCGTTCCATTGTTATCAAAATCATCTGCAAACACTTTCAGCGGCTTTGTTTTATTGGTTTTATATTTTGAGTTTGTACCTATATTTCCAATAATGTAATCCTTATATCCATCATTATTCACATCAGTTTCTTGTATATTAAACCACCATCCGTACAAATCCTCAAGATTACTCATATTTGATATATTCTTAAAACTACCTTTATTATTAATGAATATCCCAATATTTGTCCATTCTCCTACACTGATAAAATCTTCCCATCCATCATTATTTATATCTGTTGTAATCACTTTATTGACAATACCAAAATTTTCAAACTCAGCAGCTATTTTATAGGTTACATTTTTAAATTTACCATTAACGTTTTCATATATTATTGAGGGTTCATGTAATGGATATTTTTGAGGTATAATTCTGTTCCCTATAATTAGATCTTGATCACCATCTTTATCAAAATCTATTTTAGAAACTGTTTTTCCACTGATTGTGTAATCTGATATTTCTGTCTGAGTACTTCTAGAGAAATTTCCATTGCCATCATTTAGATATATTCTATCTTTTAGGTTTTCAGATCTCTGATTAAACTCATTTCCACCACTTACTACATATAAATCCTGATCATTATCGCTGTCAATGTCAATAAAAATAGACTCCATATCTTCATAATTTGCATCCTCAAGAAATACTCTGTTTAATTTTTTTTCATAATGATTATTATTTTGAATAAATAGTTGAGCAGCCTGACCTTTAGATCCTCCAATAAAAATATCTTCTAGATTATCATTATTTACATCACCTGATGTAATTGATGGTCCTAGAGTAGACTGCTTAAAGGGGAGAAGTATTTCTTTTTTAAAGTCATTAAATTCATTTTCTATATTCGTATAATTCAATTGATTTGAATCACTCTTATTAAACCAATAGTTATTCCCATTATTTAAATTTTTATTTATAGACGCATTTTCTTCAGATAGTTCAATTGTTTGATTTGCTTCTAGATTTGCCAATTTTTCTATTTTCCCAGAATTCCATCGAATTATTAGAGAGTCTATATTTTTTATATTTCCAAGTCCAAAATGAATATCATTATCCACAGCTGATAAATATCCTCTTACTCGTTTTGACTCTTTTGTTTTTGTTATATCGTTATATTTTATAGTTACTTTGGCAAAGTTCTCTGATGTACTCCCTTTGGCAACTACTTTTATATAATTACCCAATTTTTTTTCTCTGGAAGTATTTCTAAAAACGAATGCTTCTTGATCAATATTATTAATTATAAGGTCTTGATCACCATCATTGTCTAGATCTGAGTATACAGCACCATTAGAGAATGTTGGCTCTTTTAGATCAGAATACTCAGAAATATCTTTAAATTTTAAATCACCTGTGTTTTTATAGAGAATATTTGCTAGTTTTTCTGATGGAAGAGCATTATATAATTCTTCTTTTACTTCTAGAGGAACTTTTCCATTATATAATATTTTTTCCTTATTTATTTTTATTCTTGAATCATTATCAGACCCATACCTTCTATATCCATTGGTTACAAGTATATCTTCAAGCCCATCATTATCATGATCAAATATAAGTCCAGCCCAACTCCAATCTGTTTTAGCGAGTTTTAAGTGCTGTGCAATATTATGATAACTGTTGTTTCCAAGATTAAGCTGAAGAGAATTAAACATGTATTGATAATGAAGATCTAATTCTTTTGTTATTAGATCAAAATTAGATGTACTCATTGATGCCATAAGGGTTTTTGATCTTACATGATCACTTGAGGCCATATCAAGAACATATATATCCTTTAGGTTATCATTGTTGATATCTGCAATATCTACACCCATCCCATAAAATGATATTTGTTTTGTAGCGCTCTTTATCTTATCTGTAAATGTACCATCACCATTATTAATATACATTGCATCAGGGACATAGTAGTCATTGGCTATATATATATCTAACCAGTTATCATTATTTAAATCACTAACACATAGTCCAAGACCAAAACTTGGCTTCAACAGGCCTGCTTTTTCAGTTATGTCAATAAATTTTCCCTCTTTTTGTTCATATAGATGTGATGAATTATCTTTTAAAAGCTCTTTATTCTCAAATAATTTGTAAAATCTTGTAGGATCCAGGCCATAATAGTCATTTTCATTCATTACAATACAATCAAGGTCGCCATCCTTATCATAATCAAAGAATGCTGATTGAGTGCTTATTCCTGTATCATCAAGCCCATATTCTGTAGCTTTTTCTTTAAAAGTTAGATCTCCCTGGTTAATAAGTAGTATATTTTTCCGTTTTTCCTTCTGATAAGGACCTCCTTGTGAAACATATATATCTATCCAACCATCTTGATTTATGTCCGCAAATGTAACCCCGCTTGACCAGCCTTTATTTATATTTATATTACTTGTTAGAGTGATATCTTCAAAGGTTAGGTCGCCTTTATTCAAATAAAGCCTGTTCGGAGCTTGATTTGCGCACAAAAAGACGTCTTTTAAGCCATCATTGTTAAAATCTGCCACACCAACACCAGAACCATTATAAAAGTAGTCGTAATCGAATAAATTTGACTTAGAAGCTAAATTATGCTCAATTTTATTAATAAAATCAATTCCACTCACAGAACTGGGAACTTTTACATAGTTATTATATGATTCAGAAGATAGGTCTGTATCACCTGTATTGTTTTCACAGGTATAGAAAAGAAATAGAAGTAGAAAAGGTATCCCGTATTTAATTCTCATCATCTGATTATATTGGGGATAAAGATAAAAAAAAGAGCCTTATTAAAATAAAGCTCTTTTTTTTATTATTCAGTTACTCTGTGATTACTGAGCACAAATCGCTACTGGAAGTAATCCAACAGTAGCAGAACCAGGGGTAAGAGCAGAATAAGCAACTTGCCCATTAGGGCCAGTAATCTCAAATCCTATCTCACCGTAGTAATCTCCAGGGAATGTCCATAAAGCAGACTCTGTTCCAACAGGAATAGTTACAATTGCAGTTCCTTCAAAACCATCATTTGGAGTACAAGTGAAGTCAAATGTTCCCCACATAGAGCACAGAGCTACAGAGGTAACTACACCATCCATATCGATTTCAAGTCCCTGACCACCGTCACCACCTGAAGTAGTTTGCCATCCATCACCATAGGAGTCAGTCATATAGACTGAATAGTCTCCAGGCATTGGCGAACAAGTTAATAGAGCATTGTACTTGAATGGAGAAGAGAAGAATCCACCAGTAATAATACCAGCAGCAGACGTCCAATCATATGTTCTTCCATCCGTTAATACAACTTCTAATCCAACAACAAATACATCACCAGGTGAGTAATTGGTAGGACCAACACCCATTGCTGCAGCAGCATCACCGAACGCCATATTAACATCTCCTCTAGGAAGTCCTACAGGTCCTGTAGCAAAATCACTAGCAGGAATTGATGTTACTAACATAAAGTCCGTAGTATTATTATTAGTACTTCCATCAGAATTGTCTGCAGTAAGATCCTTCAGCTGACAGTAAACATTAACTTGTTGGAATAGAGCACCGTCTGCTTCATCTTGCTCCTCTACAGTCACACTAAATGTGCTCATAGGATCACTAGAATTCAAGACAGCGTTATTCACTGAAATTGTTCTTAGTACCGCTCCAGTTTCATAGTCTAGAACTGTGTCAATAGTGTTTTCACTATCTACACAAGAAAAAGTTACTACAAATAGAGAAGCGAATAAAAATTTAAATATATTTCTCATAGTTTTCATGTTTTTAATTAGATATTACAGTTGTTCCTGAATCCCAGAAGACTAGCGTATTATTGTCTTGTCTCTGTAGAATATTAGGATTAGCACTTATTTCACTTGTTGGATATGTACCTGTTCTAGGGAATGGTCCTGATTCAACTTCATCCATAAGACCTCTAGAAAGCGTTGAAGGATACCCAGTTCTTCTCATGAAGTTCCACGCATCGTTCGCACCACCATACATAGCAACAAAATATTGCTCACCTAGTAAATCCCATTTAGATTTTGCCACTGGCCATCCAAATCCGTCTAACGTAGACGTAGTAGGAGCAGCGTTGAATTGAGCCATTTGATCAGCTACGAAAGCAGCAACTTCTCCAGAAGTAGGGAATTTACTTGAATCAGCTTCAGCATCAACAGATGAAAAGCCCATTACTTTTGTAATTGATTGATTCATTCCAGCTTCCATATACATTGCAGCAGTTGCAGCATCACCAGTAGCTAAAGCAGCTTCAGCTTTCATAAACTTAACATATGAGGATAAGTAGATTGGCCATATACCAGCTCCACCACCACCATTTCCTTGCCAAACTTGACCAGCAAGAGCATTAAGTCCACCTAATGAACCAACAGTATCATAATCACCGATATCATCTAGATTATCAAAGCTACCAGCAGCAGGATAAACTCCTTTAGCAGTTCTAGTAAACCCATCAGGAGGTGTACCTTCATCATTACCGTGATGTCTACCCCAGTATCCTATAAATCCAGAACACCATCTTCCATTTCCATAAGTATTATTTCCATCAGGAGTAAACTCTAGGTGGAATGGTTGGTCTTGTAAAGAACACTGAAGTGTTTCACCATTAGATGAATCACCGCCCCAGTCAAATGGCCACATATAAACAGCGCCAAAAGCTTTTAACATAGCGTTATTACCTGGTGTTAACCATGTTTGTCTATAGAAGTAGTATCTTCTTCTAGGATCATTAATTGGGTCTACACCATTTGTCCAATCAGTCACATTTGTTGTATACCAATCAAGTGTTTCTCCATCCATAAGATCCATCAACCAAGATGACATATAAATATTAGCACCTGAAGTAGTATAGTCAGACCCATACCAAGGGTGACGTGTGTCTGGTTGTAGTTCTTGCGAACCATAATTAAACTGTAAATCATCAGCAGCAGTTTCAATAACATTTGTCGCACTTAATACAGCACTATAATTACCTGTTGTAAGGTTAGCACGCATTTTTAAAGTGTTAACATATTTTGTCCACTTAGAAGCATCTCCTCCGTAGTAAAAGTCACTACCACCACCAGCATTATCAAGATATCCTTGAGCTTCATCTAGCATTGCCAATGCAGCAGCATAAACATCTGCGTCATCAGAAACAGCTGGGCTAGGATACTCAGCAGGGTTATTTGCTTCAGCCCATGGAATATCTCCCACAGAATCAACAATACCCATCATAACGTGAGCAGCCATTGCTTTTGAAATACCTAGGTGAAAGTTCAATAAACCTTCTTCACCATTCAATCCTTCAATAGCAGCAATATCCGGCATCATGGCCGCATATAACTGATACCAAGCGCTACTTACAGTGTAAGCACCAAAGTTATTGTAGTATACTCTACCACCCATATAACTTATTCTTCCAAGTGCCGCTCCGTTGTACTGCATGTCCTGCATTGAACTAAGGAACGATAATTGAACTCGGTTTAATAACAGATCGGCATCCGCCAGATCTGGAGATAGTGAGTTAGGACTCGCTAGATCTTCTAATTCCATGGTTTCACATGAGTAGAACATCGTAGCAGACGCTATCACCATCATCATTAAATATTTAAATATTCTTTTCATAATTAATTGATTTTAATTTTTAAACGTTATTAAAATGATGCTTTAACACTAACACCCCACCTTTTTGAACTAGGTCCATTAAGGAAGTCCCAACCTCTTGCATTACCGACACCGGTACCTGCAACATTAGGATCGTAATTAGTCGCATCAGGAACATTATAAGCATCATGCCATAAGTTAAATCCAGTAGCTGTTAGAGATAATGCACCAAATGGAGTATTATCTAACATCTTTTGTGGAACTGACCATGATAATGATACTTCTTGAAGTCTTACAACAGACCCGTCATAAATAGACATTTCAAGTGGACCGAACAACACATTATTGAAATAATAAGATGAGTTGTTTACCTGTAGGTTGTTAGGAGAACCATCGGCTAGTACACCAGGAAGAATAAATGTATTCTTTCTGTCTTTAACGATTCCACCACGACCTAATAATGTAGCAACTGTTTTAGCTGATATATCACCACCGGCTGTATGGCTTAATTGCCATCCAAGCGTAAAGTCTTTATACTTTAATGTATTTATAAAATTCATAACATAATCTGGCTCAGGATCACCAATAATTGGTGTAATTGTTCTTGAACCTTCTGTTCCTAGAGGAACTTCATTTCCGTTAGCATCGATTGCCATAACACCTTCTGAACCGTAGTTCCCTGAAGCGTTAACAACCATATCTCCGTTATCATTTCTCTCGATTCTAGTACCGACGATAACCCCTAAAGGCTCTCCTTCGATAGCAGCATTACCACCTAACCAAGTAGCAGTAGAACCACCATATATAATTTGATCATCTGATTGCTCTGTTACAATAGCTGAACTTGATGAAAAGTTAACTCTTGCATTCCAGCTAAGACCATCAACATTAACTTGCATGATATCAAACATTTCTAAATCAAGGTCAACTTCTATACCGTCACCTTCAATCTTACCAATGTTAGCTTGAGTATTAGTAAAACCAGTTGATGTTGGAAGAGGCTTGTATACAATTAAGTCATTACTTGTTCTTGAATACCAAGAAGCATTAATTCCAACTCTATTTCCCCAAACTCTAGCATCAACTCCAACTTCAAGTTCTGAAAGTAATTCTGGTTTAAGATCTGGGTTAGCCTGGAAGTCACTTACAGAGTTAGTAGTAACACCGCCATTTAAACCACCATTTTGGTTTGTAGATTGTGATACACTATTAACTGTAGGATAACCACCTGGGAAACCAGCAGATGTTCCATAACCAGCTCTTACCTTTAAGTATGTTAAGTCCTCAGACTTAATACTTTCATCCATAGATGTAGGTAAGAATGATAAACTTGCACTTGGATAGAACATGCTATTATTCTCTGTTGGTAGATTAGATACCCAGTCATTCCTAGCAGATACAGAAACGAATAAGAAGTCTCTATAATCTACATCCACGTTACCAAATACACCTAAAGTGTTTTGATGACCATGGTATGACATTGGCGTTTGATTCTCATAGTTAAAGTGTTGAATCACACCATATACAATCTGTCCGCTACTTGCAACACCTTCACGATCGTAATTTCTCATTTTTGATTCAGCTCCAACTGTCCATGTAACTCCTACGTCATCACTTACATCAGCACTACCATTTAATCCAACATAATGGTTCCAGATAGTTACATTGTTATCCCATGTATTAAGATAACCGTAAACAGCCTGGTTAAAGTTTACACCATTTCTGTTAGAGTATGCTTTGTTTCTCTCATTATACCAGTCAATACCAGCACGATAAGTAAGAGCCATATTATCATTAATATCATATGTTAAACTAGCAGTACCAAATACTCTATTAGTGTTTTGACCACCTTGAGAGTTTGCAACTGACCAATTTGGGTTTATGATATCATTACCATTTCTATAGTAGATACTACCACCATTTTCAGGAATCTCCCATGGTAATCCGATTAAGTCAACGTTTCTTGGCGTAAAGAATACGTTACCAAATGTTGACCATCCCATTGTACCGTTACCTCTAGAAGAAGCAACTGGAGGAGATACCATATGAGTATTACTGTAGTTCATAGAACCACTAATAGTAAACTTGTTACTTAACTCAGCACGTCCACCAATAGAAATTGTATTTCTTTTAAGCGCATTTCCAGGTGTAAATCCTTTTTCATCAAGGTTACCCCAGTTTACATTATACGAAAGTTTACCATCATCTGATGCACCTCTTATATTAACAGATGTGTTAGAAACACCACCTGATCTAAAGAAGTTTTCAACACTTTCGTAAGGTTGCCATACATAACGCTGACCAGTATATTCCTGGTTTAACACGTTGTTACCGCCCATAAATGCATTAAGGAATGCACCTGATCCATAAGGATGCTCTACAGTTCCAACTCCGTCAGTATCTACGATAGTTCCAGCTGGGTCATTTGCCCATCCGTCAACTCCGTCTCTTGCGAATGCAGGTCCCCAGTTACTGAAGAACCATCCGAATGATTGGTCGAAACCACCACCGTAAAGATTTTGATACTCTGGCATTGATGCAATCTCATTAACAAAATAAGATTGATTAACAGTAATTTCTGTTTTCTTAGGTCCGGCAGGGCCTAGAGAACCAGATTTTGTTGTTATTACAACTACACCATTCTTACCAGCTGTTCCATAAAGTGTAGCTGCTGCTAAACCTTTAAGAACGTTAACACTAGCAATGTTGTTTGGATCTAGATCTAAGAATCTCGTAGAACCAATGTTACCACCAACATAACCACCTTGTGCATTTGTATCACTACTAAAAGGTACTCCGTCAACTACGAATAATGCTTGGTTGTTACCGTTAATAGAAGTATAACCTCTAATAACAACATTAGTTGCAGAACCAGATGTACCACCTTGAGAAGTGACATCTACACCTGATGCCTTACCAGATAATATTCTAGCAACGTCAGCTTCAGTTCTTTGTTCCATTTCTTCACCAGATACCTCACTAACGGCATAACCAAGAGCTTTCTTTTCTCTTTTAATACCTAGTGCTGTAACGATTACTTCTTCAAGTTGAGCAACGTCTTCGCTCATAGTAACATTTACTGTATCAGATGAACCTACTGTTACTGTAACAGAGGTATAACCGACATATGTAAATGATAATACAGCTCCCTCGTCAACCATGATGCTATAATTACCATCAAAGTCGGACTGAGTTCCCGTTGTAGTCCCTTGAACAACAATATTTACTCCAGCTACAGGCATTCCTGAATCATCAGAAACACTACCTGAAACCGCTTTTCCTTGCGCGAACGTTAGTTGCGCGACTAACGCCAATACAAGCGTCAAAATTCCACTAAACTTTGTTTTCATTTTATTAATTTATTTGAATTAGTCCAACTGCAAAAATCATAATAAAATGTTAATAAAACAAAACAATTCTGCAAAAATTTACGTTTTTTTTAGGTTTTACAGGTTAAATAATCAGAAAAAAGACCTATAAGTTATGTGAATTTTAGAGTTTTTTGGGTCAATTTTGTCTTTCCACTCGGATCCATTAGCATAATTTAAGGTGAAGATTCCTCCTTTGGTAACCAGGCCAACACCTATGCCAACACCATATATATTAGTATTACTGTTTATTATTTTGTTTTCAAAATTACCGAGATCAAATATGCTATTAATATATATGGTGTTGTTTAGCTTGAATCTATATTCAGAAATTAAAAGAAAGTATTTATTCGAAAATAGACTGTTTTCATCAAAACCTCTTATTGATTTTGCTCCTCCAAATCTTGATAATTCATTTGTGAAATATGTGTCAGATTCAAGAATTTCTGATTTGATATTTAAAAAAATGCTATTTTTTGATCCAAAATCAAAAATTTTAGCACAATCGATATTTAGATAGAGCTGTTGATCTTCTTGATCTTCTGAAATCCTTTTTCCATGAGATAATTTAAAAAATGCTTGATTTTTTACCGGAAACATCAGATTATTTTGATTTTCTTTCACATACTCATACTGAAAATCTTTATAGAGAGTCTCAAAATCTTCAAATTCTGAATTTTCTATTTCTAATTGCTCATCAGAATTTATTGAGCGTATACCTAATGAAAATTTGTGATTTTTAGTGTTTTTATAGAACAAATTTATAAACTGCTCATTGGATACAAATGTTGAGTCTTTTTTTGTTAAAATTAATCCGATATTTACTCCTATTGGGCTCGAAAATATGTATGGAAGATTGATTTCAGTTTTTAATATTCTATCAGCATTTTTTTCACTTTTGTATAAGAATTCTATTTCTTCTCCAAAATTAAAGTTATTTACGAGCTCAAAATCTAAATAGCCTTGTAATTGAATATTGTTGTCTGATTCATCATTTGAAAATCCAATAAATCCATCAAAGCTATTTTTTTTCTCTTTTTCAATATACAAATAGATGATTGTTGAATCATTTGTAAACAGAATTTCAGGTTTTTTTGTTTGTTTTATAAATCCTAGCTGATTTAATAGCTCACTTTTTTCTTGTATATCATCTAAATTAATTCTATTTCCAATTTTGTATTTTGTGAGATGCTTTATATATGATTTTGGAAACTTTTCATACCCTTTAATAATTACTTTGTCAATCTTTCTTTCTTTGTCATAATTTATTTCAATTATGGCTTTTAAATTGTCTTTATCAAATGGCTCTATATTTGTAAATTTTGCTGAATTAAATGGGTATCCTTCAACAGATATAAATTGATTCAATTCTTTGAAAAAATTTTGAATTTTGCTAATAGGTATTTTAAGGTAATTTTTTTTATCAATTATTACATAATTTTTATAGCCTTCCAAGCTCATTGAATCAAGCCCCAAGACATAAATATTGCTGTATTTTCTGTCTATTGATAATTCAGCTGAGTATTCATTTTTTTCAACCTCCATAATGCTCTTAATACTTGCCTTGATAAACCCAATTTTTTGCAGATTTTCAACTATTTTTTCAACTTCTTTTGTTAATTCTTCAATCGAATTGAAATTCTTATTATAATCTATTGATGTGAGAAATTTATTTTCTTCAATAACATTGGAATATACTTCAAGACTTAGTCTTTGTGAAAAAGTAGTAGCTGAAATTAAGGCTAATAAAACAAAAAATGTGAATTTTATTTTCATCGATTCTTATCTATTGAACTAACGAATATTTTCTCATTTTAATATAAATAATGCAAATATTTAAAAAAACATCTAAAATTTAAGAAGGAACATTTGAATAATTGATTTTAATTTTTACCTTTGCACGCCTTCTCGAGAAGATGAGGGAACAAAAAAATATATACTATATGCCAACAATATCGCAATTAGTAAGGAAAGGAAGAGCCAAATCAACTAAGAAAAGTAAATCGGCTGCTTTGAATTCATGTCCTCAGAGGAGAGGAGTATGTACTCGTGTATATACTACTACTCCAAAGAAGCCAAATTCAGCTATGAGAAAAGTTGCCAGAGTTAGATTAACAAATGGTAATGAGGTTAATGCTTATATTCCTGGAGAAGGACATAATTTACAGGAGCATTCAATAGTATTGGTTAGAGGAGGAAGGGTCAAGGATTTGCCTGGAGTTAGATATCACATTATTCGTGGAGCTTTAGATACAGCAGGTGTTGAAGGAAGATCACAAAGAAGATCAAAATACGGTGCAAAAAAACCGAAAAAATAATCAAAGAATCAGATAGATGAGAAAAAAAAAGGCAAAAGCAAGACCTCTATTACCAGATCCTAGATTTAACGATAAACTCGTTACTAGATTTGTTAATATGATGATGTGGAATGGAAAAAAATCAGTTGCCTATAAAATTTTCTATGATGCTATTGATGTTGTTGAATCAAAAAATACTGATGAAGGAGAAGAGAAGAAAGCTGCTTTGGAGTTGTGGAAGGATGCATTGTCAAATGTTATGCCTCATGTTGAGGTAAGAAGTAGAAGAGTTGGTGGTGCAACATTTCAAATTCCTACACCAATTAGATCAGATAGGAAAATTTCTATTGCTATGAAATGGCTAATAAATTTTTCTAGAAAAAGAAATGAAAAATCTATGGCCTTAAAACTTGCAGCAGAAATTTTAGCCGCATCTAAAGAAGAAGGAGCTGCTGTAAAGAAAAAAGTAGATACTCATAAAATGGCGGAGGCCAATAAAGCATTTTCACATTTTAGATTTTAATTATGCCAAGAGATTTAAAATATACTAGAAATATAGGTATTGCTGCACATATTGATGCAGGGAAAACAACTATTACAGAAAGGATCTTGTATTATACAGGTGTTTCTCATAAAATTGGAGAAGTACATGATGGTGCTGCTACAATGGATTGGATGGAACAAGAGCAGGAAAGAGGTATAACGATTACTTCTGCTGCAACAACTTGTAATTGGAATTTTCCAACTGAGAATGGGGAACCTACTGATGATTCTAAGTCTTATCATATGAATATTATTGATACCCCAGGTCATGTTGATTTTACAGCAGAAGTTAATAGATCATTGAGAGTTCTTGATGGTCTTGTTTTTTTATTTAGCGCTGTTGATGGCGTAGAACCTCAATCTGAAACAAACTGGAGACTTGCGGATAATTATAAAGTTCCAAGAATGGGATTTGTCAATAAAATGGATAGACAGGGATCTAATTTTCAAATGGTTTGTAAACAAGTCAAGGAAATGCTCGGTTCTAACGCTGTTCCTATTGTACTACCCATTGGTGAAGAGGAAGATTTCAAGGGAATTGTAGACCTTATAAAAAATAAAGCGATTATTTGGGATGAAGAATCTATGGGCGCCACCTTTAATATTATCGATATACCAGAGAATCTTAAGGAAGAATCAAAGAAATACAGAGCATTATTAATAGAAGAAGTTGCTACGTATGATGAAAATCTTCTCGAAAAATTTATGGAAGATGAGGATTCAATTACTGAAGATGAAATCCACAATGCTCTTAGAGCTGGAGTTATGGACATGTCTATTATTCCAATGATTTGTGGTTCAGCTTTTAAAAATAAAGGAGTCCAGTTTCTATTAGATGCTGTATGTAGGTATTTACCATCTCCTGTTGATAAGGATGCAATTGTAGGAATGAATCCTAGAAATGATGAAGAAATTTCAAGGAAACCTTCAGTTGAGGACCCTTTTTCTGCTTTGGCATTTAAAATTGCTACTGATCCTTTTGTTGGAAGATTAGCATTTTTTAGAGTTTATTCTGGGAAATTACCTGCAGGATCTTATGTCTTGAATAATAGATCTAATAAAAAAGAAAGAATTTCTAGAATATATCAAATGCATTCAAATAAACAGAACGCAATAGATTTTATAGAAGCAGGAGATATTGGAGCTGCAGTAGGTTTTAAAGATATAAAAACAGGTGATAGTTTATCTGCAGAAAATGCTCCAATAGTTCTTGAGAGTATGGATTTTCCTGATCCTGTAATAGGTATTGCAGTAGAATCTAAAACTAAGGCAGATGTTGATAGATTAGGAATGTCATTGGCAAAACTATCTGAAGAGGATCCTACATTTACAGTAAGAACGGATGAGGCCTCTGGTCAGACGATTATTTCTGGAATGGGAGAACTTCATTTAGATATTATTGTAGATAGATTAAGAAGGGAGTTTAAAGTAGAAGTTAACCAAGGGGAGCCTATGGTTGAGTATAAGGAGGCAATTACGCAGATGGCTGATCATAGAGAAGTTTATAAGAAACAATCTGGTGGTAGAGGTAAATTTGCTGATATAGTATTTACTATAGAGCCAGCTGAGGAAGGAAACCCTGGGTTGGAATTTATTTCAAAAATAAAAGGTGGAAATGTGCCAAAAGAATTTATTCCTTCTGTAGAGAAAGGTTTTAAAGCTGCAATGACTAATGGTCCTTTAGCAGGTTATGAAGTTGATTCTTTGAAAGTTACCTTAAAGGATGGTTCGTATCATGATGTTGATTCTGATCAATTATCATTTGAGCTTGCAGCAAAGATTGGTTTCAGAGAAGCTGCTAAATTGGCAAGATTTGTAATTATGGAGCCAATAATGAAATTAGAAGTAATCACTCCTGAAGAGAATATGGGAGATATAGTTGGAGATTTAAATAGAAGAAGAGGACAAGTAAATGATATGGGAGACAGAGCTGGTTCTAAGGTTGTTAAAGCCGATGTTCCGTTATCTGAGATGTTTGGGTATGTAACCTCATTGAGAACATTATCATCTGGTAGAGCTACTTCTACAATGGAATTTTCTCATTATGCTGAAACCCCTTCTGGTATTTCAGATCAGGTAATAAAAAATGCAACAGGAATAATTGAAGTTTAATATAAGTTATGAGTCAAAAAATTAGAATAAAGCTTAAATCATATGATCACAATCTGGTAGATAATTCTGCTGAGAAGATTGTTAAAACTGTTAAGAGTACAGGAGCCGTGGTAAATGGACCAATTCCATTGCCTACTCATAAGAAACTTTTCACAGTTTTAAGATCACCTCATGTAAATAAGAAATCCAGAGAACAATTTCAATTAAGTTCATATAAAAGATTGCTTGATATTTATAGCACATCTTCAAAAACTATTGATGCATTGATGAAGTTGGAGTTACCAAGTGGTGTTGAAGTGGAGATTAAGGTATAAGATTAATAAAATCAGAATGTATTCTGATAACATGTCCGGAGCGTTTGGCAAAGGAAAAATGGTAAAAAAATAATTTAAGGGTTGAATTATTTTTGACCCTAAATTTTTAAAAGAGAGTTAAATATAAATTAAAATATTATGTCTGGGTTAATAGGAAAAAAAATAGGAATGACTAGCATTTTTGATGACAGTGGGAAGAATGTCCCATGTACTGTTATCGAGGCTGGCCCTTGTATTGTTACCCAAGTCAGAACTGATGAAATTGACGGTTATAATGCACTTCAATTAGGTTTCGATGACAAGGCAGAGAAAAATGCCGTAAAAGCTGAGAAAGGTCATTTTAAAAAGGCTGGATCGGATGTTAAGAGAAAAGTTGTTGAATTTCAAGGTTATGATAAGGAATACAAAATTGGTGATAGTATAGGAGTAGATCACTTTGAAGAAGGTGAATATGTTGATGTTTCTGGAATTTCAAAAGGAAAGGGATTTCAGGGGGTTGTCAAAAGACATGGTTTTGCGGGTGTTGGACAAGCAACTCATGGTCAGCACAATAGATTAAGAGCTCCTGGATCAATTGGAGCAGCTTCTTATCCTGCAAGAGTTTTTAAGGGGATGAGAATGGCTGGAAGAATGGGTGGAAATAAGATAAAAGTTATGAATTTAAGAGTTTTAAAGGTAGTTCCTGAAAAGAATTTACTATTGCTTAAAGGATGCGTTCCTGGCCATAAGAACTCTTATTTAACTATAGAAAAATAATGAAAGTAGCAGTATTAGATTATAAAGGTAAAGACACTGGTAGAAAGGTAGAACTTTCAAAGGATATTTTTGGAGTAGAACCTAATGACCATGCATTGTATTTGGACGTGAAGCAATATCTTGCAAATCAGCGTCAAGGAACTCATAAAGCAAAGCAAAGAGCTGATATAACAGGGAGTACAAGAAAAATTAAAAAGCAAAAAGGAACAGGTACTGCAAGAGCTGGTAGTATAAAATCAGGTATTTTTAGAGGAGGTGGAAGAATTTTTGGACCTCAACCTAGAGGTTATGATTTAAAACTAAATAAAAAGTTAAAAAAATTAGCTAGAAAATCTGCTTTAACAATTAAAGCAAAAGATAAGGCTATAACAGTTTTAGAAGATTTTGAATTTAACTCTGTTAAAACCAAAAATTTTACTTCTGTTATTAAAGCACTTAATCTAGAGGATAAAAAATCTCTATTTGTCTTTGGAGCGCCAAATAATAATGTATATTTGTCGTCGCGAAATTTAAAGGGCTCGGATGTTGTAATATGCTCAGAATTAAGCACTTATAAGATTTTGAATGCTAATCAATTGGTGCTTTTAGAGAGCTCATTAAATGAGATAAAGACTAATTTAAGTAAATAGATAGAAATGAGTATTTTGATTAAACCTATTATAACAGAGAAAGCTAATAACGATAGTGAGCTAAACAATCGTTATACTTTTCAAGTTGAAAAAAATGCTAATAAGGTTCAAATAAAAAAAGAAGTTGAATCAGCATACGGAGTTAAAGTTCTTAAAGTAAGAACTATTAATGTTCGTTCTGATAGAAGAATTAGATATACAAAGGCTGGAATACAGTCTGGAAAATCAAATGCAATAAAAAAGGCAATTATTCAATTGGCTGAAGGAGAATCAATAGATTTATACGCTAATGTTTAATAATAAATAAGTAATGTCAGTAAGAAAATTAAAACCTGTAACACCTGGACAACGCTTTAGAGTAGTGAATGAATTTGATTCAATTACTAAATCAAAGCCTGAGAAATCATTGTTAGTTCCTTTAAAAAGAACTGGTGGTAGAAATAATACAGGTAAGATGACTATGCGCTATAAGGGCGGTGGTCATAAGAGAAAGTATAGAATTATTGACTTTAAGAGAGATAAATTCGGTATTCCAGCTGAGGTAATGTCTATAGAATATGATCCTAATAGATCTGCTTTTATAGCTTTATTGAAGTATGATGATGAAGAAAAGAGATATATCATTGCACAAAAGGGATTAAAAATAGGTCAAAAAGTAGTTTCGGGAGAGGATGCATCTACAAGTCTAGGAAATGCAATGCCTCTTAGTAAAATTCCTTTAGGTACAGTTATTTCTTGTATAGAATTAAAGCCTGGTAAGGGTGCTTCTATGGCAAGAAGTGCAGGTTCATTTGCTCAATTAATGGCAAGAGATGGAAAATTTGCAACTATTAAGCTTCCATCAGGAGAAACAAGGATGGTATTATCCAATTGTTTTGCGACAATAGGTGTAGTTTCTAACTCTGATCACCAACTTATAGTATCAGGTAAAGCCGGTAGAAAAAGATGGCTAGGAATTAGACCTAGAACTAGACCAGTAGCAATGAACCCTGTTGATCATCCAATGGGTGGAGGTGAAGGAAAAGCTTCTGGTGGCCATCCAAGATCAAGAAAAGGAATTCCTGCTAAGGGATTCAGAACTAGATCTAAATCTAAAGAGAGTAATAAATATATTATTGAAAGAAGAAATAAATAAAAATTATGTCTAGATCATTAAAAAAAGGCCCATTTGTTCACTATAAATTGAATAAAAAAGTGGAAAAAAATATAGAAGGAAATAAAAAGACTGTTATCAAAACATGGTCGAGATCTAGTATGATAACACCTGATTTTGTTGGTCAGACTATAGCTGTTCATAATGGAAAACAATTTATTCCTGTATATATAACTGAAAATATGGTTGGACATAAATTAGGAGAGTTTTCTCCAACACGATCCTTTAGAGGACATGCTGGAGCTAAAAATAGAGGTAATAAATAAACTATGGGAAGTCGTAAAACTAAAATGGCGGAAAATATTAGAGAAAGCAGAAAGAATTTGGTTACAGCTAAATTAAACAACTGCCCTACATCTCCTAGAAAAATGCGTATAGTTGCAGATTTAGTTAGAGGTAAAGAAGTAGATAAGGCACTTAATATTTTTCGTTTTAGTGAAAAGGAAGCATCTAGAAAATTAGAAAAATTATTATTGTCTGCTATCTCAAATTGGCAAACCAAAAATGAAAATTCTAATATTGAGGATGCTGGATTGTTTATTTCTGAGATAAGAGTTGATAGTGCTTCAATGTTAAAAAGATTGAGAACAGCTCCGCAGGGAAGAGCTCATAGGATAAGAAAGAGATCTAATCATGTTACGATAGTATTAGGATCAAGGAATAATGATGTTCAAAATAATTAATTAAATGGGACAGAAGACAAATCCAATAGGAAACAGATTAGGTATTATCAGAGGATGGGAGTCCAACTGGTATGGTGGTAATGATTATGGTGACAAGCTAACTGAAGATGAAAAAATTAGAAGGTATATTTATGCTCGTTTAGCTAAAGCTAGTATTTCTAGAGTTATTATTGAGAGAACACTGAGAATTGTAACAATTACTATTACAACTGCTAGACCAGGAATTATAATTGGTAAGGGTGGACAAGAAGTTGATAAGTTAAAAGAAGAACTTAAAAAAATTACATCTAAGGATATTCAGTTAAATATTTATGAAATAAAAAGACCAGAACTAGATTCTTTTTTAGTTGCTAGTAGTGTGGCTAGACAAATTGAGAACAGAATTTCTTATAAAAGGGCTGTTAAAATGTCCATAGCTGCATCTATGAGAATGAATGCAGAAGGAATAAAGATTCAGGTTAGCGGTAGATTGAACGGAGCGGAGATGGCTAGAAGTGAGCATTTTAAGGAAGGAAGGATTCCTTTATCAACTTTTAGAGCTGATATTGATTATTCTTTGGTTGAAGCTCATACGACATATGGAAGAATAGGAGTTAAAGTTTGGATTATGAAGGGTGAAGTATATGGTAAAAGGGATCTTAATCCATTAGTTGGCTTATCTAAAAAACAAGGTAAATCTAATAGAAGAAGAAGAAATTAATAAAAAAGGAAAATATTTTAGTATAAATGTTACAACCAAAGAAAACAAAATATCGTAAGGCTCAAAAAGGAAGAATGAAAGGAAATTCGGGAAGAGGCCATAGATTATCTAATGGAATGTATGGGATTAAGTCTCTAGACTCTAATTTTTTAACTTCTAGACAAATTGAAGCGGCTAGAATTGCAGCTACAAGATATATGAAAAGAGAGGGCCATTTATGGATAAAAATATTTCCTGATAAACCTATAACGAAAAAACCTCTTGAGGTTCGTATGGGTAAGGGTAAAGGCGCAGTTGAACATTGGGCAGCAGTAGTAAAACCTGGAAGAATACTATTTGAAATTGGTGGTGTTTCTTTAGATGTAGCTAAAGAGGCATTAAGACTTGCAGCTCAGAAATTACCTGTTAAAACAAGATTTATAATTGCTAGAGATTACGAAGCATAATTTTTTATTATATGAATCAAAGTGAAGTATTAAAATTATCAAATGAAGAGCTTAAGGAACAGCTTGTTGAGCAAAAAATGAAATATAATGAGCTTAAAATGGCTCATGCAGTTTCTCCTTTGGAAAATCCTATTCAGATAAGATTTTTAAGAAGATCAATTGCTAGAATCGCAACAGAAATAATCAATAGAGAAACAAAATAATTATTATTCTATTTAATGATGGAAAAAAGAAATTTAAGAAAAGAACGTATTGGTAAGGTTACTAGTAACAAAATGCAGAAATCTATAGTTGTTGCTGAAGTAAAAAAAGTAAAGCATCCTATGTATGGGAAGTTTGTATTAAAGACAAAAAAATATGTTGCGCATGATGAAAAGAATGACTGCAATATTGGTGACACAGTTAAAATTATGGAAACAAGACCAATAAGTAAGTCAAAATGTTGGAGGTTAGTAAAAATAATTGAAAGAGCTAAATAAATTATGGTACAGCAAGAATCAAGATTAAAAGTAGCAGATAATACTGGCGCAAAAGAAGTTTTGACTATTAGAGTATTAGGAGGAACAAAAAGAAGATATGCTTCTATTGGAGACAAAATTGTTGTTTCTGTTAAAAATGCAACTCCAAATGGATTAATTAAAAAGGGAGCGGTTTCAACAGCAGTTGTTGTAAGGACTATTAAGGAAGTTAGAAGACCAGACGGCTCATATATCAGGTTTGATGATAATGCATGTGTTTTGTTAGATGCGGTTGGTGATATGATAGGAACAAGAGTTTTCGGTCCTGTTGCTAGAGAACTAAGAGACAAAAAATTTATGAAGATAGCATCCTTAGCACCAGAGGTACTATAAAATTTAATTGATGAAAAAAGTAAAAATTAAAAAAGGAGATATAGTTAAAGTAATAGCTGGAAATCAAATAGGAACACAAGGAAAGGTCCTAAAGGTTGTTGCAGCTAAAAATAAAGCTATTGTTGAAGGTATTAATGTGGTTAAAAAACATAATAAACCAAGTGCTAATAATCCTCAAGGAGGTGTAATTGAAAAAGAGTTATTTATAGATATATCTAATATTTCATTAATAACTTCTAAAGGTGAGGCTACTAGGGTTGGATATAGAATGGAAAAAGAAAATAAGGTTAGATATTCTAAGAAATCTAATGAAGTAATATAGTTATGAATTATATACCAAGATTAAAGAAAGAATATAAGGAAAAGGTTGTTCCAAACTTAAAAAAGGAGTTTGAATATAGCAATGTTATGCAAGTCCCTAAACTTGAGAAGATTGTTATTTCTAAAGGTGTTGGAGCAGCTGTGAATGATAAGAAGCTTATTGATCATGCTCTAGAAGAAATTACAAATATTTCTGGACAAAAGGCTATAGCAACATTGTCAAAAAAAGATGTTGCATCTTTTAAGCTTAGAAAAGGAATGCCAATTGGGGTAAAAGTAACTCTTAGAGGTGAGAGAATGTATGAATTCTTGGATAGACTTGTTACAGCAGCTCTTCCAAGAGTAAGAGGTTTTACAGGAGTGAAAGTAAGAGGTTTTGATGGAAGAGGTAATTATAATTTAGGAGTTACCGAACAAATTATTTTCCCAGAGATTAATATTGATAAAATTAATAAGATATCTGGTATGGATATAACATTTGTTACAAATGCTAATTCAGATAAAGAGGCTATGTCACTTTTAAGTAAATTAGGATTACCATTTAAAAAACCTGATGATAAACCAAAAAAGGCAAAAGTAAAAGAGATAAAAATGGAGCCTACAGTTGACGAAGCTGTTACAGAGGAGTCTGTAGTTGAAGATGTTGTTACAGAGGAGTCTGTAGTTGAAGATGTTGTTACAGAGGAGCCTGTAGTTGAAGATGTTGTTACAGAGGAGCCTGTAGTTGAAGAAACTGTTACAGAGGAGCCTGTAGTTGAAGATGTTGTTACAGAGGAGCCTGTAGTTAATGAGGAATCTTCAAAAGAAGAAGAGGAGTCAGATAAGGATAATATTAGTAAAAAAAAGAAATAAACTATGGCTAAAGAATCAATGAAAGCTCGTGAAGTTAAAAGAGCTAGAACTGTAGCAAAATATGCAGCTAAAAGGAAAGCGTTAAAGGAGGCAGGTGATTTTGTAGGATTGCAAAAGCTTCCAAGAAATGCATCTCCAGTTAGAATGCATAATAGGTGTAAATTAACAGGTAGACCAAAAGGCTATATGAGAAATTTTGGAATTTCAAGAGTTTTATTTCGTGAAATGGCTAATAAAGGTTTAATACCTGGGGTTAGAAAAGCCAGTTGGTAATAATATAAATTTAAGAAAATGAATACAGATCCTATAGCGGATTATTTAACAAGAATTAGAAATGCAATAAGAGCCAATAAAAAAGTGGTTTCTATACCTGCATCAAATTTGAAAAAGGAAATAACTAAGATATTATTTGATCAAGGCTATATTCTAAGTTACAAGTTTGAAGAATCTAAAATTCAAGGAGTTATTAAGATAGCTTTAAAATATACTAAACAGGATCATGAATCTGTAATTAATAGGATTCAAAGAATAAGTACACCTGGATTAAGAAAATATTCTAATTCAAGTGATTTGCCAAGGATTTTAAATGGCTTAGGAATAGCAATTGTATCTACTTCAAAAGGAGTTATGACTGCAAAGCAAGCCAAGAAGGAAAATGTTGGGGGAGAATTAATTTGTTATGTACATTAAAATATATATAAAATGTCAAGAATAGGAAATAATCCGATTTCAGTTCCTGAAGATGTAACAGTTGATGTTACTGAAGATGTTATTACTGTGAAAGGTACCCTAGGAGAACTTCAGCAAGATTTTTCAGGTGTACGAATCAAGGTTGATAATGGTATTATTACTGTTGAAAGAGCTTCTGAATCTAAGGATCATAAATCAAGACATGGATTATATAGAGCTTTAATAAATAATATGATTATCGGTGTGTCAAAAGGATGGATGAAGGAGTTAGAACTTGTTGGTGTTGGGTACAGAGCTAAAGCTCAGGGTCAAAAGCTAGATTTAGCAGTTGGTTTTTCACACAATATTGTTATGGATTTAGCTCAAGAGATAAAGGTAGAAACTATTACAGAGAAGGGTGAAAATCCTATTATCAAATTAACATCATTTGATAAGCAATTGGTTGGTCAAGTAGCTGCTAAGATACGATCCTTTAGAAAACCAGAACCATATAAAGGTAAGGGCATTAAATATGTAGGAGAACATATAAGAAGAAAAGCTGGTAAATCAGCATAATAAATAAAGATATGAGATTATCAAAAAGAGATAGAAGGACTAGAATTAAAAATAGAATTAGAAAGATTATTTCAGGGACTGAGAGTAACCCAAGATTATCAGTTTTTAGAAGTAATAAGGAGATATATGCTCAATTAATTGACGATTCTAATGGAAAAATAATAGCAGTTTCATCTTCAAGAGATAAGAATATTGATAAAGCTAAAGCTAATAAAACTGAATTAGCTTCCTTGGTAGGAAAAGACATTGCAGAAAAAGCAATTAAAAAAGGTATAAAGGAAGTATCTTTTGATAGATCAGGGTATTTATATCATGGAAGAGTAAAATCTTTAGCTGATGGAGCAAGAGAAGTTGGATTGAAATTTTAAGATTATGTACGAAAAGTATAAAAACGTAGAAAAAGTAAAACCAGGAGGACTAGAATTAAAGGATAGTTTGGTTGGAGTTCAAAGAGTTACTAAAGTAACTAAGGGTGGTAGAAACTTTGGTTTTTCTGCTATTGTTGTTGTAGGAGATGAAAATGGTGTTGTTGGTTATGGCTTAGGTAAATCTAAGGATGTTTCTAGTGCTATTGGAAAAGCAGTTGAAGATGCAAAAAAGAATTTAGTAAAAATACCATTAGTTAAGGGGACGTTGCCTCACGAACAAAAAGGTAAATATGGTGGAGCAAGAGTAAATATTATTCCTGCAGCACCTGGTACTGGAGTTATAGCAGGGGGAGCTGTAAGAACAGTTTTAGAAGCTGTTGGAGTTCATGATGTTCTTTCAAAGTCACAAGGCTCTTCAAATCCACACAATGTGGTGAAAGCTACTTTTGATGCTTTATTAAAGCTAAAGAATGCTCATACTATTGCTCATAATAGAGGAATTACATTAGAAAAATTATTTAAGGGATAAATAATGGCTAAAATTAAGATAACACAAATAAGGAGTTCAATTAATAGAACGGGAAAACAGAAAAAGACATTAGAATCTTTAGGATTAAGAAGGATAGGTATGACTGTAGAACATGAAAATACGCCTAATATTCTAGGAATGATAAAAAAGGTTAATCATTTGGTAGTTGTTGATGGTTCATAAATTAAAGAATTTATAAATGGAATTAAGTAATCTAAAACCTGCAAAGGGATCGATAAATAAGAATAGCAAGAGAATAGGTAGAGGCCAAGGCTCAGGCAAGGGAGGTACATCTACTAGAGGGCATAAGGGAGCTAAATCTAGATCGGGCTATTCAAGGAAATTAGGTTTTGAAGGTGGACAAATGCCACTTCAAAGAAGGGTCCCTAAATTTGGTTTTAATAACATAAATAGAATAGAATATCAAGGAGTAAATTTAGATACTATTCAGAGTATAGTAGAAAGTAAAAAAATAAAAGGTTCCTTAGATTTTGATTCTATGATAAAATTAAGATTGGTTAGAAAAAATGAATTGGTAAAAATTTTAGGTAGAGGAGAGCTTAAAGCGAAACTTAAAATAAGTGCACATAAATTTACTGCATCTGCAAAAGCTGCTATCGAAGCTGCTGGAGGAGAGGCAATTAATATATAATTATTAAATGAAGATAATAGAGTACATAAAAAATATATGGAATATAACTGAGCTAAGGGATAGAATTATTCTAACCATGGGTATGTTAGTTGTATATAGATTTGGTGCTCAGGTAGTTCTTCCTGGAATTGATGCTAGTAAGCTGGGTCAATTAGCAGGAACATTTGATGATCAAGGGCTTTTGGGTCTATTAAATGCATTTACTGGGGGAGCATTTGCAAATGCATCTGTATTTGCATTAGGTATTATGCCTTATATATCTGCTTCAATTGTTGTGCAATTAATGGGTATTGCAATTCCTTACCTTCAAAAACTTCAAAAAGAAGGTGCTAGTGGACAAAAGAAGATAACACAAATAACCAGATGGCTAACAATTGGAATTTGTTTGATTCAAGCGCCTGGTTATTTAGTAGCTTTACCAACATTAGGTATTCCTAGAGAAGCATTTTTAATGGGTCAAGGAGGTATGTTTTATTTTTCATCAATAGTGCTCTTAGTTACGGGATGTGTTTTTGCAATGTGGTTGGGAGAAAAGATTACGGACAAGGGAGTTGGCAATGGAATTTCATTACTAATTACAGTGGGGATTATCGCCACTTTACCTCAAGCTTTTGTTCAAGAGTGGGTTTCTAGAGTAACTGAATCAAATGGAGGTCTTATAATGATTTCTATTGAGATTGTTGTTTGGATAGCTATTATTTTAGCTTCAGTTATGTTGGTAATGGCGGTAAGAAAGATTGCAGTTCAATATGCTAGAAGAAATGCCTCAGGCAGTTTTGATGGAACTGTTGCTGGATCAAGGCAATATATACCATTAAGATTAAATGCTTCAGGTGTGATGCCTATCATTTTTGCTCAGGCTCTTATGTTTGTTCCATCTATGATTGGTCAAGTTGGCTTTATGAAGGATACTTCTGTTGGACAATTTATGGTAACTCAATTTTCAGATATATTTGGTCTTTGGTACAATATTGTATTTGGGCTGCTTATTATAGTATTTACATTTTTCTATACTGCTATAACAGTTCCTACTAATAAAATTGCTGATGACCTAAAAAGAAGTGGAGGATTTATTCCAGGGATAAGACCTGGTACAGATACCTCAAATTTACTGGATGGAATAATGTCTCAGATTACATTACCTGGATCCATATTTTTAGCATTGATTTCAGTTTTTCCTGCATTTGTTGTAAAATTTATGGACATTCAACCTGGATGGGCATTATTCTTTGGAGGGACTTCTCTATTAATTATGGTAGGAGTAGCTATAGATACAATGCAGCAAGTAAATTCATATCTTTTAAATAAGCATTATGACGGTTTAATGAAGGCAGGAAGAGATAGAAAACCAGCAATATAATTTAATTATGGCAAAACAAGCACCAATAGAACAAGAAGGAACAATAATTGAAGCATTATCAAATGCTATGTTCAGAGTTGAATTAGAAAATGGGCATGTTGTTACAGCTCATATTTCTGGAAAAATGAGGATGCATTATATAAAATTATTGCCTGGAGATAAAGTAAAATTAGAAATGAGTCCTTATGATTTAACAAAGGCTCGTATAACTTATAGATTTTAATAAGATGAAAGTAAGAGCCTCAGTAAAAAAAAGGAGTGCAGATTGTAAAATTGTACGAAGAAAAGGGAGACTTTATGTTATTAACAAAAAGAATCCAAGATTTAAACAAAGACAAGGTTAGTTATGGCAAGAATAGCAGGTATAGATATACCAAAAAATAAAAGAGGAGTTATATCATTAACCTATATCTTCGGAATAGGTAGAAGTAGGGCTAAGAAAATTCTATCTACTGCAGGAGTAGATGAAAGCAAGAATGTTTCTGATTGGTCTGATTCAGATATAAGTAAAATTCGTGAAGCTGTTGGTAGTTATACAATTGAAGGAGAATTAAGATCTGAAAATCAACTAAATGTAAAAAGGTTGATGGATATTGGATGTTATAGAGGAATTAGACATAGAATAGGCTTACCCCTTAGAGGGCAAAGAACTAAAAATAATTCTAGAACTAGAAAAGGTAAAAGAAAAACAGTTGCAAACAAGAAAAAAGTAACTAAATAATGTTATAGTATTATGGCAAAAGGATCTAAAAAAAGAAAAGTAGTAGTTGAAGCAATAGGAGAAGCACATATAGTTGCATCTTTTAATAATATCATAATATCTCTAACTAATAGAAAAGGAGATGTTATTGCATGGTCATCTGCTGGTAAAATGGGATTTAGAGGAACTAAGAAAAACACTCCATATGCTGCTCAAATGGCTGCAGAAGATGCTATTACAGCAGCAAAAGAAGCAGGATTAAGGAAGGTTAAAGTTTTCGTCAAGGGTCCAGGTAATGGTAGAGAATCTGCTATTAGATCGATCCATAATGGAGGTATTGAGGTTATGGAAATAGTGGATGTAACACCAACTCCACACAATGGATGTAGACCTCCAAAACGAAGAAGAGTATAAATATAAATTAATAAGTATAACTAGAGAATAATGGTTTTCGAAGGATAAAAGACCTTAATTCATAACCACTCTAAAAAAAAATAAATTATGGCAAGATATACTGGTCCAAAAACAAAAATAGCTAGAAAATTTGGCGAACCAATTTTCGGAGATGATAAATCTTTTGAAAAGAGAAATTATCCCCCAGGTCAGCATGGCAACAACAGAAGAAGAGGAAAGAAGTCTGAATATGCAGTGCAACTAATGGAAAAACAAAAAGCTAAATATACTTACGGTATTTTAGAAAGTCAGTTTAGAAATATGTTTAAAAGAGCAACTGCTTCAACTGGAATTACTGGCGAAGTATTATTACAGTTGTGTGAGTCTAGATTAGATAATGTAGTTTATAGAATGGGCCTTTCAACCTCAAGAAGAGGAGCTAGACAATTAGTTTCTCACAGACACATAACTGTTAATGGAAGTATAGTGAATATTCCATCATATAACTTAAAACCTGGTGATATAGTTGCAGTAAGAGAAAAATCTAAATCTGTAGAATCAATTACTGGATCATTGACTAACTCATCAAACGTATATGAATGGATAACATGGAATGATGAACTAATGCAAGGCACATTTGTCTCTATTCCTGAAAGAATTCAGATTCCAGAAAAAATAAATGAACAATACATTGTAGAATTATATTCTAAATAACAAACTTATATATTATAAATTATGGCAATATTAAATTTTCAAAAACCAGATAAAGTTATCTTGATAGAATCATCTGACTATCAGGGAAGATTCGAATTCAGACCATTAGAGCCTGGATATGGATTAACAGTTGGTAATGCATTAAGAAGAGTATTACTTTCTTCTCTCGAAGGTTTTGCTATTACTTCTGTAAGAATTGAAGGATTAGATCATGAATTCACGACAATTCCAGGTGTAGTAGAAGATGTTACAGAAATGGTTTTAAACTTGAAACAAATACGTTTCAAACGTCAGATTGAAGAGGTTGATAATGAACTAGTTTCTATTTCAATTTCTGGTCAGAATAAGATAACTGCAGGCGATTTTCAAAAATTTATTTCTGGATTCCAGATTTTAAATTCTGATCATGTTATCTGTAATATAGACCCTAAAGTAAAAATCCATATGGAGATTACAATAGATAAAGGTAGAGGATATGTAACATCAGAAGAAAACAAAAATTCTTCAGCTCAATTAGGCACAATTTTTATGGATTCAATTTTCACTCCAATAAAAAATGTTAAATATCATGTTGAAGATTTTAGGGTAGAACAAAAGACAGATTATGAGAAATTAGTTTTTGATATAAACACAGATGGATCAATTAATCCTCAAGATGCATTAACTGATGCGGCTAGAATACTAATCCATCATTTTATGTTGTTCTCTGATGAAAGAATAACTCTTGAAGCAGATGAGATAGCAAAAACTGAAACTTATGATGAAGAGTCTTTACATATGCGTCAATTGTTAAAAACTAAACTAATTGACATGGATCTTTCAGTTCGTGCATTAAATTGTTTAAAAGCCGCTGAAGTTGACACACTTGGAGATTTGGTTTCATTTAATAAGAATGATTTAATGAAATTCAGAAATTTTGGTAAAAAGTCTTTAACTGAACTAGAAGAACTTGTTATGGTTAAAGGTTTAAGTTTTGGAATGGATCTATCTAAATATAAACTCGAAAAGGAATAGATTTAATTTATAAAAAATAGTATTATGAGACATGGTAAAAAGTTTAATCATTTAGGAAGAAAAAAAGGGCACAGAGCTTCAATGTTAGCTAATATTGCTTGTTCATTGATTGAACACAAGAGGATAAACACAACACTGGCGAAAGCCAAGGCTTTAAAACAATTTATTGAGCCAATAATTACGAGGTCTAAATCTGATACTACTCATAATAGAAGAATTGTATTTTCAAGAATTAAACAGAAGGCCGCTGTTGCTGAATTGTTTCGTAATGTTTCTGCTAAAATTGGTGATAGGCCTGGTGGATATACAAGAGTAATTAGGTTAGGCAATCGTCTTGGTGATAATGCTGAAATGGCAATGATTGAATTAGTTGATTACAATGATTCATATGTGCCAAAAAAGAAAAAACCATCTACTAGAAGAAGTAGACGTGGTTCAAAAAAATCTGATGATCAAGTTGAAGAAGTAGTAACTCCAATAGAGGCTCCTGTTGAAGAAGCTCCTGCTGAAGAAGCACCTGTTGAAGAGGCTCCTGCTGAAGAGGCTCCTGCTGAAGAAGCACCTGCTGAAGAGGCTCCTGTTGAAGAGGCTCCTGTTGAAGAGGCTCCTGCTGAAGAAGCACCTGTTGAAGAGGCTCCTGCTGAAGAAGCACCTGCTGAAGAGGCTCCTGCTGAAGAAGCACCTGCTGAAGAGGCTCCTGCTGAAG